>Ga0307375_10001926_pt1 | contig 21868 bp, 23 predicted proteins | sample TR1MG_FD_202531 | JGI IMG/M metagenome (GOLD analysis project Ga0307375, IMG submission 202531) | Soil microbial communities from Risofladan, Vaasa, Finland - TR-1 | ecosystem: Environmental > Terrestrial > Soil > Coastal area > Acid sulfate soil | place: Finland: Risofladan, Vaasa | collected...
ATCATCATCATCATCATCATCATCATCATCATCATCATCATCATCATCATCATCATCATCATCATCATCATCATCATCATCATCATCATCATCATCATCATCATCATCATCGATGACAACGACTGCCTCTCCGCCACTCCATCCTGATGGCACCTCCACTTCACCGACAGCCGCTTCAAACCCACCCATTCCACTCCTCCCTATGTATATTATCTCGTCTGACGTATTGGCTGCCATCACGTCTTCATCTTCTGCTTCAACGTACGGCGCTCATCAGGCGGTCTTCGCCTCAGCCACCGAAAGACCCTCCAATTCCCCATCGCCTCCTAACCTTCCACACACGGCTGTTCCTTTGGCGATGCCAACCTATTACTCCTTCTCTCCGCCCATTTCTCCTCACCACACTACTCATGAGTTCGACGGTGGCAAAGCGAGGGATGGGGACTCTGGACGCCGCCCAGTCTTGTTCTCCAAGCCTCCTTCTCCGACCATTGCCAACCCTGCCAACAACGCCAACAACGATTCCATGCCACCTTCTCTTTCTCCTTCTCCTTCTGCACCCTCAAGACACATCGCTCGTCCAGATATCGGGGACTATTCTAACAGCGGTTTCATCCCGATCATAAGAGCCGTGCGGAACTGGATCCACACTCACCCACACACCGACCCTTGCATGTGCGAACTGGCTCAGATCGCTCCCTATCTACAGAGACTTCTGCCAGATCTGAAAGGTCCAGGAAAGTGCCACGCATACGCAACGCAAGCTACAGAAGCGGGTTTCATCCAGGTGCGCTCAGACCGCAAACAGCACTTCGTCACGCTCACCGACAAGGGACTCTCTGTCGCTACTGGAAAGAAGTCTCAACGCAAAGAACCAAGCCAAGCTTCTAATGGTTCAACCACAGCCGCGACATCATCATCATCACTGACTACGACCGCTACTTTCGCGGGGAAGAAGATGGGACGAGAGACGCAAAGGACTCTCCATGGCAATTCCCCCAATCCCGAGGCCGTCTCAAACTCATCTGGTGATGACTCCGCCTAGTCCATGGAGAGAGCAGGAACAAGAGAACGAAAGATGGACGAGGATTGCGTTTAACGCAAACTTCACCAGCAACTCCGCACTGTACATACATAAAAGCCTCTCCACCTACTGTGATAGAAATTGGGAGATCGACAGTTGCATATCCGTCAGTCAAAGCCTGAATCTGCATTCACGTAAGCAGTAAGATGTTCCTTCCCTCAGAACAAAAACCCAGTTGACGGCAAAAGAAGCACGAAAAGGACCACTCAGAATTTCTCTATTTATAACACCGACCTCCCGTATAGAGGGCATAGGCATATCTCTGTGCCCTGCAGCCATCTACTGAAGGAACGTTCCTCATTCGTTCCTGACCCCTGGATTGTCGCTATCCTGGTTCCATTCTTCAAACATCATGCTGCTAGAGCTTATTGACATCTACCTCTTGGATAGCATCACTTCCTTGCTGAATTTTGACGCCATCGTCCGTCTTCTTTTCGCTGGAAATCGTTCCCTCCGTACCAAGCTTCTATGTGGTGGTGTGACTCGTATTACAGCGCATCAAGTCTTCTACAGCGATTTAGGCGATCCTGCGCACCTTTTGAAGAGATTCACTCGTCTAGGTACTCTGGATATGAGGATTAGCTTAGACGAGGAGCTTCCTCTCGATCTATTGCGCCTTCTTCCTCCTAGTTTGACTTCTCTTAGCCTTGCTGGCATGGAATCCGACCGCCTCTTCGATTCTCGTTCTTGGGAGTGGGCGTCAGATGGATGCTCGCTGCGAAACATGCTTCCCAATCTCCTGGCGCTTCGTGTGTTATCAAAGCGCGACAGTGAGCTTGGCGATTCCTTCATTGGTGAGCTTCCTAGTACCCTGCAATCCCTGGATATGGCGATGAATTTGTTGATTACACCCCATGCCCCCTTTGCGAACTTGCCTTCGCTCACAAGACTCGTGCTGTGCGGAAGCAAGAGTTGGAACGACCTCAGCGCCAACAACCCTTCCTTTCTGCCCTCAGGTCTCGTCTCTCTGGATGTTTTCCCAAGACTGAACACTCAGAATCTCGCAGGACTGCCAACAACAAGCATGGAGTCTCTGAAACTGTATCTCACGCCGCCGGAAATTCTCCATCTCCCGTCCTCCCTCACACACCTCTCTCTTTCGGTCATCCATACTTGCAGCGACAGCTCCTTTTTGCCTCTTTTACCGCCTCTCTTGACTAGATTGACCATATCTCGTCTCGCCATGGACCGTCCGTACTCAAAGCAACAGGAGGAGGATTGGAAATCTCTCGGGAAACGTCTTCGTCGCCTTCGCAAGTGCACCTTCTTCAACACTTCTATGCCCAAGTCTTTCTGGGAACATCTCCCTCCGTCTCTCACAGATATCACAGCCAAAAGATTTGGGGCAGAGGGACCCGCTGACCCTCCAAACAGCTGGAAGGAATGCCTCCCCAACTTGAAGCGCTTCTCCTTCTCTTCCTCCGAATCTGCCTCGCTTCCTGTCACCTTCATCCACACTTTCCCAGAGTCCCTTCTCGATCTAACCCTCCACAACATCTTCACTCCCAAGGCAGAGGACTTGAGGTTGCTGCCGAAGCGGATCACGAGGTTTACCATCTCAGGCCACGGCTGCATTCCATCAGACTGCATCGCAGCGCTTCCACGCTCCCTAACTGACCTCACCCTGGACTTTGCACGAGAAGTCACCAAGACAAACGTACATGAACTACCTCCGTCACTGCTACATCTCAATCTCCCGACGAACAATGAGCTCAACGACAGTTGCCTACCCTTGCTACCGAGACACCTCGTCTCCTTCTCCTTGCCTGGGATGGCCATTACGGACGAAGGAATCTCATCTCTACCGAGAGGACTCATGAGGTTGACCCTCAGCGCTGAAATATCGGACGCTGCCATTCCTCGACTTCCTCGAACCCTCACAAGTGCGCGTTTGATCTCTCATCTCATCACCCCTGAGTCACTTCATTGCTTTCCCAACACGATGGAGAGGGCTTTTTTGAGCGATTCGGCGCTTCAGAAGGATATCAATTTCGGTAAACACAGGTGTTGGAAACAGGAGACTCTCTTCTCCAGTCGATCGCGTTGCATGCATGTACTTCAAGCAGATATGTAACCTATCAACGTAATCTGGATCATATTCGTGCTTGCTCATCGATTGAGAGGGGGAAACAAGTACATTTGGAGAGGGCAAAGTCGGGGGCGGTCCCAAGTTCTCCGTGTTCAGCGAGAGATCGAGTACGTGTTAAGGAACCCTGGGCCAAGGGGGAGATATTGAGGCGAGACAGAGCAAGTGTAGGAGATGCTGAGGATGGCATGGTCAAGTGGAGGCCGGAGTGAGAGTGTCCATCAGCTAGAGTTGGGGTCAGCGGCACCGGCGGTGGGTGGATGTTGAGGGCATGCATAGGCTGCTGCTGAGTTAAATATACGATCGTTGTATTGGCGGGCACACTGACATCATGTAGAATGCGGGCCTCCACGGATTCAAACTCATTCGAGAGTAGGAGAGAACATCTAATGCTTTGGAGATGTTTAAGATGCACACTCTGGAAACAGCAGCAGTAGTAGTAGTGGTAGTAGTAGAAGTAGTAGTTTGACGAGGAGGCGAACCAAGGATCTCGTCATGGACGTAACGAACGACGTCTCGATGGACGACAGCGGTAACTGCGAGGAGGAGGAGATCGATGGTGTGTTCACTTGCGCTTTCCACCACCACCACCAGACGCCTTTGCGCCCTTCCCCTTGCCCCCCTTGGCGTTGGAAGAAGAAGCAGCGGGCTCATCAGAGGGAGCGGCGGTGACTCCGTCGACGGCGAAGTTGAAGTCTCCACCAGTTACCTTTCCCAATTCCGACAAGAGCGTTTGGTAATCTCCAGGGAGGAATTCAATGACGTAATCGGTTCCAACTTCGGTGGTGTTCTGAGAGAGCACGCGCGCGTACTTCTTCAAAATGCCTCTTCCCGCACCGTCGTGTTCGTGCGGCAAACTCATCGTTCCACTCATCTGCGACTTCTTCATGGGCAAGATCAACATAATCTTCTTCGCAGCCTCAATGGCTTGCTTATCGGCAGGTTGGTCAGCGTCGACACGGTACTTCACCTCATCCAAAGCATTCTCGATTCTCACCAGCGGGTGGGGCGTGTTTGCCTTCGGATCCGTGTAGTACTTGTGCAAATACGACACAATCTCAGCACGCTTCTTCGTAACAGCCTCCTTGCGCTCAGCAGCACTCAATTCCAACTCGCCCTTCTCCAAGATCGTAGCGCAGATGTCCTTCTGGTTCGCAGTACCGAACGCAGCACTGTAAAAGGTCGACCAATGATAAACAACGAGTCAGACGATACAATCACGCAAGATACAAAGCTCAGGATAAAAGAGGATGGCCAGCATGAAGCGTTTTCTCAAGTGGTGGTGGGGGAGGCACGAACCTCAACACTTCTGATGATGGCTTTTCGCCCTTGCGATGGTCCAAAAACACCTAGTTTCAGAAGAAAGGAAGGGTCAACATCTTATCCGTGCATCCAATTCCGCAAACGAGACAGTCGAGAGAGGGCAACGTACGTCGTCCGTGAGGATCACGTTGTCGATCGAACCAAGAAGGCCCTTGCGGAACTTGAGGACGGTGCCAGGCTTGGTGAGGATCTCGAATGTTTGCTTGCCGACCTTGTACTTTACGATTTGAACGTCAGCCATGGTTGCTGTGTGGGGTGCAGAGGGACAGAGAGGGGAGGAGCCAATGGAGCACACAGCCTGAGAGAACGCCAACTGCTGCGGCCCTGCCTCTCTCTTCGTTTCTCTCTGCTGCCTTTATGTGTCTTCCTGTGCGAAGGTGAAAGCATTTGTGGTCAGTTTTGGCTGCATCACTGGCACTGGCGCATCCTTATTGTGGTCGGTTCTTGTGGATAGTCTATTCTACTATCGCTTTTAGTGGTTCTTCAGTTAGTTTGGTGGTCCTGTAGCTCAAATACGCCTTGGGAATTTTGCGAAACGGCGAAGAGTCCCTTTTGCGCGCTTCTATTGGTTGCCTTGGCACTACTTTCTGGATACGAGTGTGATTCTGTGTGTTATATCGTCTGTATCGAGCCAATATGGAGTATGACTGGTTCTGGCAGGATGGACAGCAAATGCAACCGTACACGGCGGAACAGAACGCTCTGATCAACTTAGCCTACGCTTCGGGTCATTCCCGTGTGATTATTGGCACTACATATGGTCGCTACGTGGTGCACTTGCGTGAGCCCTATGCGCAGCATCCTGAGGACATGGATGGCAAATTGAGGAAAGTCGATCGAATACCGAGGTCTGTGCCTACCTTTGGTTCCCCTGATGTTCCGACTCACGTACACTCTTTGCCCGGGACAACATCTGGATTGCCTCTTACTGATGGACATTCGATGCAGAACTTTGAATTCGACAATCCGCCGCGATACGATGCTGCTGCTGCCGCTGCTTCTGCTTCTTCTTCCTCTCTTGGCTCTGGTTCTGCTTCTACGGTGATTCATGTCAATCATTCTGGATATGCGCCCGTACAGGCGATACAGAGAGTGCTCCCGACGCATCCTCCTCATCATCCTTCCTCATCCCCTGGACATCTCCAACACGCAGCCTCTGATCCGGCCTTCTTCTCCCACCGCGATCGCGTCAATACCAACAACAATGACGCTCACAAAGTGGCCAACAACAACATGCATGCGACTGTCATCGTAAGTCAAGGTTTTCCCCATCATTCTAACGCAGCACCAACGCATGCAACTGCAAGCCCATCCACACATCATCATCATCAACAACAACAACATCCTGTAAGTGGCGCTGAAGGCTTTCCTATCATCGCAGATCTTCTCCGTGCCGATCAGAATCGCCACGCTTCTTTTGGCCTTCCACCTCCCTTTCTTCCAATTCCTTTGAATAGCGATGTGAAGTGGTCCCCAAACTCATCACCTTCCCCATCAGGAACGTCTTCATCATCAACAGGAACAGGTTTTTCCTTCGGCAAAGGTTCCCTCCCTAAGCGTGTTCCAGGTCCAACTCAATCGCTTGACAAGGTCTCCCATGAGCGTCCTATCCCTCCCCTCGAATCTCCTGAGCAATATCCCGAGCCATCTCTCTTCTCGTCTGGTAGTTCCACCAGTGGTGCCACTACTGTCATCGATGAGCGCGATGAGATTCGCCACCTGATCACTGCCGGCAATCTTCACCGCAACGCTGCACTCAACAGTCTTATTGTGCGTGGACGCACTCCTAAGGAGATTGGAGAGATTATGCAGGGCGTGTCAATCCGTTTCATCTTTAAGGACAATGAGCAAGCCGAATCTCTCTGCGTGATGCCGACGCTCTCGACGCACTTGGTCACCCCCGATTCATCGAATCCCGCCACCCAATGGCACCTCTTTGAGAAGGAAGTCACACTTACGAACATTTCCACGACTGATACTGCGAATTGGACCATCAACGATCCCACACACGCAGACGAACACGTCTTCTTCTCGTGCGTCCATCGCAAGACTCCCGGAGAGATTTACAACAGAGGCATCTTGGAACCTGGCGCAAGCGTGACGCTCCTCATCTCCCTCGTCTTCTTCCACCCGAAGGATCAAAAGAAGCGTCAAAAGCAGAGCGCTCATACCTTCTTTGCCACCAAGGACTTTATCTTCACTCGTCTCATCCACATCCAAATCGAGTACCCAACGTACAGAGGTATCGCGCTATTGGCATTCATAGCGGAGGGAAGGGCGTCCGATCCGAGTGTCACTTACTGGCGCATTCCGCCCGACGAGGTCACGCCCGGCAAGAGTCTTGGAAGGGGCGGATTTGGCAGTGTCTATATGTCTAGCTTTCGAGGACTGGAGTGCGCGATGAAACTGTGGCTGCCGGATCCGGCGAGGAGGACCGGAACGCAATTCCCTCCGACCGACTTCTCCGCAGAACTCACGTTCCTTTCGCGACTCTGTCATCGTCACCTCATCCCCTTCATCGGCGCGTACGAGTCGCCGCAGAACCAACAGTGCTTCATACTCATGAAATACGCCAAGGAGAACCTGAACGCGTTCTATACTCGCATGCAGCAGGAGAAACAATGGACCCCCGCACTCGCCTTCAAACTCGCTATACAGGCCGCGCGTGGCTTCAGATACCTTCACAGCAAGAATGTCGTGCACAGAGACGTCAAGAGCCTGAACATCGTAGTGGACGACGAAGGGGACGTGAGGATCATCGATTTGGGATGCGCGAGATCTGTTCAGGGAGCTCTCAAGAGCAGCTCGCTCGCCGGCACCAGATCTTGGATCGCGCCGGAGGTATTCTCTCTCAAGCCACATCACACGACTGCATCAGATGTCTTCTCCTTTGGCGTAGTGCTCGCGGAATTGGCGAACGCGGCCTTCCCTCCACAACGATCAGAGCAGGAAATACAGAAGGGTTTCGTTCACGGCATCACCGACACTACATACAGCAATTATTCGGGATACCTGGAGATACAACGACACTGCGTCCAGTACCGACCTACCGACCGACCCTCCTTCATTGACATCACCAGGGCGCTCAAGCCCCTTCACGAACGCCATCCTGTCGCCTCTAGAGATCCCAACAACCCCACAAAGAGGGGATTGGGCAGGAGACCAGCACCGAAGTGAGTGAGAGAGAGAGAGAGAGAGAGAGAGAGAGAGTTCGGAATGCAACTCATCTGCAGCTGCACCTCCACGGGCCCTCAGAGCCCTTTTGTACCATACTAGATACGATACACTGTCAATCTACCCCCACTGCAATCGATACTACTTCATTCACTTGTTTTGGACGACATCCAGGGTGTGTATACATTGGTACGGATGAACTTTGCAAGAGGGAAGGCGTGTCACTCCTACTGTCATGTTAGAGACTCTGTGATCCCCTCTTAATGAGTATGCGGTAGTGATCACGCGGGCGTTTCCTTGCATGAATGAATGAATGATCATCCTTTGAGGAAGGGAGCTGAAGCGCTTCCCTTCAGAAGGTGTGCGAAAGATGCTCTCAACGTTGCCCTTCCGGCATTCTCATTCGATCGATGTTGTGATGAAGATGATGATGTCGATGAGAATGATGATGATGATGGGTAGGAAGATCGTGTTTCGCCTGTGCCTGGAGAAGGTGATGGAGAAGAGGAGATGATGGTTTCCAACACTCCAACTGTTGATGATGATGATGTTGTTGTTGTGGTTGCCGTCATCGTTGGTTCATGGAGTGCCACCAATTCCACGAGATGAAGGTTGAGAGATGGGAAGGTTGTGGTGAGTTGGGAGAGATCTGAGAGCGTGGAGAGCCAGATGCTCTTGTTGAGCGACTTCCCAGCGCTTCTGTAGAGTTCGAAGATGTAAGTTGCCAGCTCCAAGCTCCTTTGTGTGGGGTACCTTGAGATGGCACTGCTAGCGACCTTGATTGGGAAAGTGATGGCCTGCACATCGATATCAGAGACGGTGAACCTCTGGAAGGATTGAGCGAGGAGAGGAGGCACGATCTCCAGGCAGTAGTGCATCGACGGAACGCCACTCATCAGCCACGGCAGCACCCTTGCCGGATATCCTTGTTGGTGAACCAAACTCATCAACTGACCGTCATTTACGAACATCTGCTGCAAAAAGACGCAAATCGACACTCTCAACTGCTCCCTCACGGCTTGCTCCAACTTCAAATCCAACGCTCGTTCTTGTCCTTCTTCTTCCACAAACAACATCAAGTCGATAAGCATCTGAACCAGAACGACGTCCTGCAAGCGCTTGAGCAATTCGACGTCCTGAAGAGACATCTTCTTCTCGCCGGACTTGAGAGAGCCACCGCCGATCATCGACATGTTTCGGCTGCTGTTCTTGTGCATAGATCGAAGATGGAAGGGATCTGTCAAGTGAGAAGCCACTACGGGCGGTTGAGATGCCGAGGAGGCATCGGTGGACGAGGAAGAGGCGGATTCGTCGGAAGTTGAAGTTGCCATCATCATTGAAGATTGTGTTGCCTTAGATTGCAAAGTCGAGGAAGAAGCACGTGGAATAGGAAGCCTATAATCAGAAGATGCTTGAGATCCGTCTTCATCGAGCTCATCGGAGTCGGTATCATGGTGTTCTTGAATGCTCGTCGCGTCCTGCTGCTCAGATGATCTCATGATGCGGTATATCTCTATTTTGGAAAGGGAAAAGTAGTAGGAGATGAGTTTGTAGAACATAAAGTTGAAGAAAGTGGGATGGTGGAGCAGAGGAAGGCGGAAGTTGAACAGCATGGAAGGGTTATCCAGCAGTCGGTTGTGCACCAGATCGATAGATTCAGAGGTGGAACGTTTCTGTTGATCCGAGCTTAGTTGTTGTGTATCATCGAGTATGGCAAACGCACACGTTTGAAGACACCTTTCGAGGGAGACGGATTTCATGATCCAATTCAGCATGCCAGTGAGGCACTTCTCCTTCCAATGGGCAGATTTAGACTGAGATAGTTCGTGAATAGAGTCCACAAGGAAACGTTCCAATACCACATGAGATTGAAGCGAGGCAAAGTTGACGGACGAGAGAAACGGTTGGTCAGCCACCAGCGAGCGGTAGTCGCCTCCAAGGAAGTCGACTTGCACTGCAATAGAACGAGAGGTGGATATCGGGGACGATTGACTCTTGGAGTTGAGGAATAAGATGTCGAAGAAGTGTCGAATGTGAGCGAATGCGGAAAGAGCTCGTTTCTTGATGATCTCGAACAGTGGGATGAAACATGATCTCCCTGGACATCGGTTGAACATTGGCATTGAAGATGAAGAAGAATCTATGACGTTAGGTACCTCGACATACAGAACTTTGGATAGCTGGAGCAGTTTGGAAGCGTGAGCGACACAATCCCTCGCTAGCACGGTTGCATTCAGTAGTTGAAGGTGCAATCGCTTGCGTTCTTGAGACGGAACATGTACGCTCATAGCAGACATAGTAGAAACACTGCCATCACGCGCGATGTAAGACATAAAGTCCGTCTTCTTCATCGAAACATCGTCGACATCTCCATCTACCATCATTGTCGCATTCCCTCGAGAGCCTGAGAAGGAAGAAGTTTCATCAGTGAATGTAGGCAGGAATGGTGTAGTGCTTGGGCTGATAACAGATGATTGCCGGGCGAGAGGAGACTTGCAAAATGCGACCGAGACGAAGACCAGTTCTTGTAGTATGTTCTCTGGTGTCAATCGGCATATCGTTTGTTCTTCTCCGTCATGGTGGGGTATTGTGAGACTGATGATGAAGTTCGCAGATCGTGTAGAAGACAGGGAAGATGCGATTCGTTCCACATCCCAAAAACGTTGTTCTCCTTGCAGTACCAGATCAGTAAACGATTGCAATGTATCTAAGACAATAACGTGAATGCCTTTCACATGAGTAGGCAGATCAGTACAGACGTATTCACTCAAACGCTCAAACATCCGCCAGAGACTTTGCGCCACTCCATCATGGTTCCCACCAACCCACGTTGAGCTCACCATGTGACCATTGACTATATTGGGCGTGAATCTCCTGAAATCGGCATTAGGATTGATGTGCAGCAGTAGTCGAAGGATGATCCAGGACAACCAAGGGTCCGCGCATGTTTTCCAGTCTCCTGCTCTTTTCTTGATATTTGGTGGAGTCTTTGCAATGTCTTGAGTAATTCCACCATGGTTTGATTTAGAAGGGATGAGTTGCTGAGAGGTGCGACGTGTAGAGGCAGAGAAAGAAGATGAGAGAAGATCAGCTTCTTCGAAGATGGTTATCAGAGATGAGGATGGCTCATAACTGTGTGCAATGGATGGAATTGGTTCGGACAGGGACTCGAGGCAAAGGTGGGACAGGAGGGCAGGGGAAGAAGACCAGAGCCAGGCATCGGAGATGGAAACATGCATCAAGCTTTTCCGAGTTGTTTGAGTCGACCTAGATCTGGGCGTAGTGTAATTTGAAGGAGGGAAGGAGTTATGTCCTTCGAAGGGGGTAGAAGCCATAGGAGAGGTAGTAGAATCGAGAACCTGGGGCGTGGCCTGGAACGTCGTCGTGAGGCCCTTCACTAGCCATGGTTGGTTTACTGGCACTTGCAACACTCTTTGAATGACTTGGGCAAGTAAATCACAGCGCTGAAGATGATGCAACTGCTGGAACAAACGAAGGAGAGACGAAGAATAGCAAGACCATTTCACCTCAGGATTCGAGAGTTGTACGAGGGTCTGATAGAGATGCACGAAGCAAGAGAAGTTCTCAGCACTTGTTTGCGCAGGGGAAAGTGCAAAGCAGGCCAGAGAGACGAAGGCGTATTGGAAGGCGGACTCGACAAAGTGCATCGCATCTGGAGCCACTCGATGCTGAAGATCCAACAACTGCACCGCCAAATATCGAATAGACATGATCGATTCAAGCGAGAAGGAGAGGTTGAAGGCCACTACAGACAGCGCGAAGAACTTGAACCAGTTGCTGATATGTCGCACGATTTCTGAAGCATCAGAAGAGATCGGGGTGGCCAAATCAGTAGTATCATGGCCGTAGATTCGGAATGTAGAGATTTTCGAGAGTAAGAGTCGAGAGGAGGGATGTGAAGGCGATTGCAAGAAACGCTTCCAGAATGCGCGCTTCAGTGCATTTGAAGGCGACGATAACTCGGATATCCAGTGCAATTCATCATCGGTGAAAGGAATATCGGGGGAAATGTGAGGTCCAAAGAGGAGGAGAGTCTGAAGATGAGGCAGAAGAAAGGTACTTTCGAGCACCGCTATGAGCTTCTCCTTGACCTGATCGAGTCCAGCACATTCCAACATACTAGTTGTTCCAAGAAGCATCTGTTGCACTATCCAAGTCAGCAGATTTTCGACGCGCATGGCGACTTGAGACTCGCTTTGCGAGCAGAGGGGTGCATACGTCGAATGAGGAGGGAGAGAAGAGCGTGGAATGTTGAAATGGTCATCTTCAGCAGGATTTTTGGGTTGATCAAGGCGAGAGGCATGAGAAGAGAGAGAGAGGCGACGAGGGAAGCCAGAGCCGAAAACTCGCTCAGCGATGCTCTTATGACTGTAGTTGTCTTCATTCTCTTGTGTTGCCTCACAAAATGGTCCTTTAGCAGATATAGACGGGATATACGGTCGAAGAGGGTCATTGATGCGAAGAAGATGAAGATACTCGACGAGCTTGATACAGACGGTTTCTAATGCCTTTCTATCCTCATAAGATGATACAGTTGAAGAATTCAGTAGATTGAGATTCAGAAGAAGAGATAGGCAATGCTTCTCGCCGTTCTCCACTTGAAGTAACGAGAAGACGAGTTTCACGACATCCACAGGCAACTGTGCAAAGGAAGATGAAGAGCCAAGCATAGGTTGTTCCACATCGATATTCATGCGAGAAGAAGAAGAAGCAGGGTTGCTAAGGCGGTTCAAACCGGCGAGAAGGAGAGGGACCCATCTACTCAGCCCGGATGATGCTTGAGTTAAGAAAGGGCTGTCGAAAACGACAGGCATTGGGAATAGAGAGTGATTTCCAACTTTAGAGGTACCAGGATGGCGATTGGAGGAAGATGTATCGTGATGCTTCGTCGTGTTTGCTTGTGGCGCATCTCCATTCTGCAATTCGCTTAAAATCGTCATCCTTCTCACTTCTGAAAGCATTTTCTTGAGCAAAGTAACATCCAAGGCCATTTGTTCGTCGGGAGATAGAGAATGAGTTGAAGGAGCCAAAAGTGTCGATTTCGCCTCGGCATCACTTTCGATTGCGCCAGAAACGTCTCTTCGAGATACTGAATTGGTGTCTCTTCGATGTTTCCAGTCTTTCTCCTTCTGTAATTGCTCTTGTACGATGGAATGAACGATTGAATGAGGATGGAGCACCAATGCGTGTATTCGTGATATGGAGTCATATTGGAAAGCACATTGAGTAAGTGTGGCCAGTTCTTGTCCGTAGAGGGAGTCAGCAGATGTTTGGGACAGGTTGACGAGAGATGGAAGGAATGAAAGCAGAAGGTCTTGAAACGACGATGGTAGCTCTGATTGGCAGTATTTCAAGATCTCTATGACGGAGGTGCATTTCCCGATATCATTAGAATGAGGATTGGAGAGAAGAGAGAAGAGAGTCGACGAAAGTAGCCAGAAATCGCCTTCGTTTTCGGAAGCCATCACCGAGAGAACTGGAGCCCAAGGAGAGATTTGGATAGAGAGAGAGAGAGATTCAGAGAGAGAGATCAGGAGCTCCATTGGCTCACTCCCGACCAGGCCCAAGTGAGGGTAATCTGCGATCTGTATGCTCGCTTGGGATTGCTAAGACCGCCATGTTTCATAATGTGCCTTCGAAACAGTCAACGAAAGTCTCTGTGAGCACCTTTCCGAAGAGCGACTCTCTCTCGTCTGTACTCCAATCTTCTGGCACATCTCCCCTGTATTTGAATGTCATACAATCTCAACCATTTGCTCAGAAGGTGCGCTCCGCGTTTCGTGAAGTTCTGATTCAGAACAGCCAACAACTTTGCATCATTAACTCGTACCCTCTGTAGTTTGAAGTGGTGTTCCCTGTAGCAGATGTGAATATCGGATACAAGCTTGCACCTATCATGGAACCTCCATCAAAGCACTTTTACGCTGCGAAGATGTCGCCTATGGCCTTTACTGGTGATTCTGTCCGTGGCCGACTTTACGACCTGAAATCCGAGTTCTGTGCTCTGTCAATAGGCCGTCGATTCGATGTAGAGGATGTATTTGGCGTATATCCCAATGGAGAGCTATGTTTATCCCTAACAAAGGACACTCTACAGCAGACGGGCCTGTCGACAGACAACAAGCATTCGGCTCATCAATTTCATACCGTTGGGCCCGCACTCCTTGACATCACCCCCTCCAGTGCGTTTGTACTCTGCTTTCTTTCCAATTCCATTGTTGAACCGAGTGCACACATCTAACCAAGGCATGGAATGCAGTTGTTACTCTTCAACTTCGATCTGAGACGCTCCCGTCGCAATGCAACTTGGTTCGCAGCAAGAATATCATACCACCCACTACCTTCTTTATGAATGTCGGCATTGGTCCCGGTTCAGATGCAAAGGAAAAACAGGATGCTGTTGAGGACTCGCTCATGCAACTCTTCCCCAACTTGGAGCGTCTCCTCATCAATAGTGAGCGCCAGACTCTGAGAGGCATCCGAGTGCCTATAATATCCTTGGATCAACTTTTAATGACCCGGAAGCCGGTTGATGGAGTCAACAGTGATCCGAAAGCTTTATCCTCAGCGCCGTCGTCAGCAACTCAAAGCCACATGCACTGCGTGAGCATTAACGAGGATATGGTGGAGGATATGCTAGAGTGGATTGGGTGCATGCATAATAGAGTCAGGACCTACATGGAGGGAGCCGAGATCGACCCCGCCGTATCGCTCGTATCTCCTGTTGCTATGGAAAGAAGCCTGATGCACGGATTAGTGTTTAGACATGAAGGATTCCTGATACCGTCTTGGATATTGCAGCAGTTGGAACGGGCGAAGTCGGTTGTGGACGCTGGACACGCTCCGTATGCCATTCTGACCACCTGGGCATTTGTGGACCAGCCAATGAGGAACCTCATGTATTTTAGAGATGCCCACTATACCATCATTATCCTGCCGGGAGATGCGTACGTCGTCATGCAACCCTCACAGCAATAGGTCGGCTGCCCTTCGAATCCCTGAAGCCCCATGTAACCTGTACATTCTTTCAACCTCTCCCAAAGCTGTCATTTATCTGAGTGATTTCGGAGGAGAAGGTCGGCCAGCTGGTAGCTCAAGTTGGTAGCAGACGCCAGCCGCCCAAGGCGTCCGCGTTCCCTACCCCCGAAATCGTTGCGAGCGGATTGTGAACATCTACCTGAATAAACAGTCTACATCTTACTCACTCCTGTCAATCATATTACCACACGGATGAGTGAAAGTGACCTGGAGAGTTTCGGACAAAGCAATGTGATGGTTTTCGTAACATTGCAGCCTAACTGTCCCTTCTCCGCTCTTCCCATGTCAGCGTGTCCTAATTGGATTGTCCGTAATGTCTGCTTCCATTCAGGATCTACTTGAGGATCCGAATATGTCAACAGACGTCAAACAGGCGAGTCCATTCCGAGGTCTTCTTCCTGGAACCTCAATCTGCGTCGACTGGTTCTCTCCTGGCACCAATGCGTCCGTTTACTTCCTCACTCACTTCCACGCAGGTACTTCCCTCCTAACATGTCCATTGTTGCCATTCTCATCTCTCTTAGACGACTAACCTGCGTTCATTCACCCGCCAGACCATTACGTCGGTCTCTCGAATACTTGGAGTTTAGGAGTCATTTACTGCACTGAAACAACGAGATCACTCCTTCGTAGACACTTTCCAGGCATTAAGGCCTCGTACATCGTACGCACAACATAGGAATCACGTGGTCACTGTACTTGAGGAGAAGTACTCGGTTTCACAGCGTTCTGACCGTCCATTTGTCGCATGTTGCTGTAAAATAGCGTTCGTTAGGCTATGGCACCTGGCATATGCACATGTTGGATCATGCAACGATCGTCCCGTCTCGTACCAGTCCAGAAGTGGCTGCCGAAGAGTTTGTTGAGGTTACTGTGTGCCCTTCCCATCACTGTCCTGGTAGCTGCCTCTTGATGTTTGAAGGTTACTTTGGTAAATACGTGTATACGGGCGATATCCGAATAGAGGAGGATTGTGAGGCAGACGACATCATTCCATCTCAAGTTGATTTGAACGTGTCCAGTGAAACATCTTCAATACCTTGGTCCAAGCTTGAGGGTGCAACGAGATTGTTTATGGATACTACATTTGCTCATCCCCTTTGGGAGTCTCTTCCTAGTCGTTCAGAGGCGATATCATCGATTCTTGCTCTGATCGGATCTCAACCGTCGAATGTCCCTGTTTTGCTAGAATGTGAGATGCTTGGCACTGAGCCTGTGCTTGTTTCCGTCTCTTCTTGCTTTGGTCAACCTATCTTTGCCGAGGAACGCGTGTATTCGAAGCTGTGTCACGTGCCAGGGCTGAAAGCCATCCTCACCCAAGATCGATCGAAATCTCGATTCATGGTGGTTCAGCATGGTACCTTCAGTAGGCAAAACTTGGATAGAGCCACTTCTGGTGCGAAATCTATTGCGAGGTCCGTACATGCCATGGCAGAGGCGTGTCACATCAAACCCTCGACTCAGTGGTTCGGCGCCAATTCCTGTCTCAAGACCTTGAATGTTCGTCCTGTTCTGCGCGATGGCGTTTGGCATGTCCTTTTCTCGATACACAATAGCTTTTCCGAGATTAGACGGTTCATCAACAGGATTGCACCGCAGAGCATCGTTCCCTTGGTCGCCACGGATTTCGAAGCGCTTCAAAGGCTTGAATCTCTGTGCTCTTATTCTTCTTCCAATCAGAGCTCGAGACACGGCAAAGCAGCAACGCAGGAAGTGAAGACTCCAGCGAGAGTAGCAGCAATCATTGGAAAGGCAAGAGCGTGCATTGAAGACGACCCAGCAGACGCTGTCATAGAAGCGGTGAAGGCACGCGATAGAAGGCTCTCTGTGGAGGATTTGATGCGCCAAGAGCAGCATCTCAACGATGATGATAGCGAGAAGGATGAAGGAAGCATCGATCTCTCCCTTTACGAGTTCATGAGCTCGTCCGGTTCCAACAGCAATAAGCCCTGTGAGGTGGAACAGTTGCCAGTTCTCGCATCACCTGCTCAGCAAAGCGAGACTGTCGACCCTTGTAACTGGGGGAGTCGTCATTTTGGTAATGGAACCCCTGTCAAGAGCCTGTTCGACGACTCGTTCTCGGAGGAAACTTCTGCCTCCCCCTTCTCCTCCTCTGTCGATCTCCAGCAGCGCGCCTCTGCTTCAAGACAACCTCAGCGACAAGAGGAGCAACCACAACGAGTTGAAGTGATAACACGCAAGACTCAACTCCAAGGAAATACGATCGAAGTGACGGCGCAACACGCCGAGATCAAGAGGAGGAAGCAGCGCGTGGAAGAGGTCTCCATCTTCGATCTCCTCGAATCTGATATCCAAATCATTCAGCACTTAGTCCCTGTCCCGAAAAAGCGATGTATTGAGATCATTGAGGTGGAATCTGATGGCGATGACGGTCGAGAGGATCCTACGGCACCTACCATACTCGATCTCGCATACGAAGTGAATGGAGGAGAATCGTGATTTGGTGGTGCAGCATGACCCAAAATGTAAAGGTGTCGTCTAGATAGGCAATTTGGATCGTCGCAATATGCTGTTGTTTACTTCACACATCGGGGGATATTGGAGGGGGATACATAGCACTATGGACCATGGAGGGATTAGACATGGTGAGAAATGGCGTTGGAGAGCTTTTCTACAAGGTGAGAGAGAGAGCGAGAGAGAGACAGAGAGATTCGGAGAGAGAGACAGAACATGTCAGTGATCTGCGGAGTCTTTCGTTTGGTACAGGGAACCAGCGTTCATGCATGAAACGTACCAGCGTTAGCACCAACAACCTCAGCAACTTGGGTGCCATTCAGGAGCAATCTGAAGGTGGGCACACCATGGATGCTGCCGCACTCGGGGAGAGCCTTGAGAGTAGGGCGAGAAAAGAGAGAAACGCGAGAGAGAGAGAGGACACGAGAGAGATGGCGAAGAAGCGCGTATGGCATGCGACGAACAGCAAACGAGTTAATATCACGAGATGTGAAATGGAGCAAAGGATATCTGCGTGAAATCCAAACATGGGTGAGGTGGACGTACACTGAGCTCGTCTACGTCGACGTGAAGGAAGACTGCCTCGGTGTACTTCTTGGCGAGCTCCGAGTAGACTGGAGCAATCTTCTTGCAGGGTCCGCACCTGCGTGTAAAGAGAGGGAGGAGAGGAGTGGTGTTAGGACTCACAATAGTGGAAGAGAGGTGGGAATAGGGCTTTGGGATGGGCCAAGACTCGCTGAGAGAAGCTTCCGCTCCCCCCCCTTTCAACAAAACGGGCTCATTCTCGCTCAAGTGACTGCGAGCAGAATCCAATCTCAGCGTATTACACGTACCAGGCAGCAGAGAAGTCAATGACGACCTAAATATGAGAGATAGAGCACAAGGGAGGTCAGAGGAGGGAACGGAAAGGGGATGGAGTCATCGGGAGAGAGGCTCTGGTTTGTGCTGGCTGGTGTTGCCAGTTTCTGCGTACAAGCTTGTCCTTGGTTCCCACAAAGGTGGTATACTCATCAGTGGAGTGGACGTGGTGAACAGACATGTCTATATGGGAGGGATGTGCAAATCGAACTGAGGTCAGGGCGGAGACGATGAAATGAGTGCGGCCTTCAGGAGCAGGAGAGATCGCAATGCCCGCGGTGGTGGGGCGCTTCCAGAGTCAGAGCCGAGAGCCCCACTCGCCCTTCCATCGACATTTCCAGCAGTCTCGTCTCGCTCAGACTCACTCACTACTCTCCAACTCCTTCGCCATCATCATAGCTTCGCGATTCTTCTACAGGATCGCTCATCAGGGCGTACCTGTCGGCGCAACTCTCGCCAAAAACTCTCGCCTGCCGATCAAGATTCGTGCTCCCTCTTCTGGCATCTTGCACCGTCAAACTCACATATATCGCAGCAAATACTGTAATAAGGTGAAATGGCTATCGTATTCAACTTCAGAAACGCCATCAGAAGCACAGACAATCGTGCCATTGAACGATTCCCTCCGCAAGCTTTACCTCAAAGTTCACCCCGACTTCTTCACCAAATGGCCAGAAGTTCAGGTACGTTTCTCATATTCTTCACATTGAAGTGATGATTATGCATCGTTTCTAACCCTTTAGACCTCAACAGACCGTCAATGAACAGTCATTTCAGAACATGATGGCATTCCTCGACGAACTCGAAAAGCTTCAAGATGAGCCCGATTCCCCGCCTCAAAACATGCGCTACCCAATCGTGTTCTTTGTAAAAGACCCGAAATCGACTGCCAAAATTGACGACAAGAGCACACCGATGGAAGGACTTCGGCGCACCGAAATCATGCTGGAGTCGTTAAACTTCAGGCAATCACTACGTGTTATGCACCAAGGTCTCGCAAAACTGTTCGACGCATGCGAAGTGGAACATTCCATGGATACTGTGAGCCAAGAAGAGCTGCTACCGAAAAGGAGGTACGTTCTGCGCCACACACTCTTCGTCTCGGTATTTAGATCTCATCCTTCTGACAATAGTACCTAACTTAGTACCCATTCTCTTCTGATTGTCACTCATCTGGACTTCATTCACGGGACAGAGAGCGGAAAGAAGAGTTCTCGCTCTCTCACTTCGTTAGGAAGATTCATGAAACCGCTCGTCAGAAAACCGGTCTGAGACTTGCAGTACGTATATATTGCCATCATTACAACCCCCATTGTCCTACCCCTCATTACTGAACTTAACTGAGGAAAAGCATGATCACTGACCTCCTCTTGTCCCTACCTACCCACTTCTCCTGCTTCCTTACTTACTCACCCCAGGTGGAGCGCGAATTGGATATGGAGCGCACCGTGTTCTTCATTCAACATCGCATTAGGATTGCTGTGGACAACACTCCGAAGATGGAGCAAAGTTGGCAGGTGCGTGTGGAAGTTGAGCGTATGCTCTTAAGCCGTTTGGAAAGTGTGCTTCGTAAGTTGTACTATGAGAAGAGGATGGATTTGGAGCGTTTGGCGAACACGACGATCCATTTTGGAACCCGGGCCGGAATCGACTTGATTGGTCGTATTGGCCTTCGTGCGACTGATTCTGAGTCTGATTGGTTGGATCAGCTTTTTCTAGTGGATCGCGATCGAATCGATGCCATTAAGGAAGGTTCAGCAGAGAGGTTCGACATCGAGAAGCAATTCAGTGATCTCATCGGTATCTCTTATGTCTTCACTGATTACGCCCTTGGAGGTTCTGAACAGTATCGCATCTATGTTAGGAGTCTCATTGAGGAGGCAGAGTCCCAACACTTCAAATTGAGCGGCGCAGATAGCCTCAGACTGAGGATACTTGAGTCGCCGAACTTGGAGGATGTGAAGACCGATAACTCTACTTGTACCCTAGCGCTTCCCATTCAAATAACACCTAAACAAGTACTGGAGACGATTCAGGCACAGTACGAGGATTTGGTACGCGAACATGCGAAGCTAAACCGCGCGCAATTCGAAATGGACGCCCTCATCCTCAGCGCCAAGCGCAAGTTCAAACTTAGGGCGCTCACGTGGGAGCCCTCAATTACGAATGAACAACTCCAATCGTGCGCAACTGGACTCATTCGATACTCGACACAACTCTTCAGGTTCCTGGAGGGTCAAAGGATTCGCGTCTCCATCGACTACAACCTGGACCAAACCGATGGCACCATTCACATACGATGGGACTTTATGGTATAAGACGTATCCTGCTGTCGTGTGTGTGCACGTGTACCTGTGTCCAAATGTAAACAGATTCCCCTTTGATGCAACTTGTTTTCCCTGTCTCTCTCTTGTATTTCGCATCAGAAGCAGTAATAAGTACATTGCGGGTTCGACATTCTACATGTCCAGCGGTTCTCCAATGGAGAGGATCGCAGGCAGAGCCACATCGACCATGTTGAGGCAGTGTTTCTGCAGGTTGTCGAACGAAGTCTCGTCCTTTCCAACGCCTACTACCATTGCCGTGGAGACTCTGTTGATGAGATCCAGTTCTTCGGGTTTGAAGGAGAGTGTGTATGAGTCGTCCTGCGCAGAGCGTCCGAACTTGAGAGAGTTCTTGAGCGGACCAGTGGAGACGTGTCGGAATTGTTTGAATGAGAATGATCCCTTGATCATCTTCTTCATTGACGATAGAGGTGCGGTGAGTGTCGCGAGGGCCTTCTGAGAGTAAAGGGTTGCTGTGTTGCTTTCGAAGTCGATGACCAGAAGACGAGGTTCCCACTGCTTTCCATCCGTAAGGTGCTCCACCTGGAACCTGTACTCGAACAACTTCAAATCAGGCGATGATGATGATGATGATGATGTCGATGATGATGATGATGATGCCGTCTTTTGGCTGCCTGATTGAGACGGTTTCTGTCCACGTTTCATGAGCTCCTTCTTCGCCCATTGCTCGAACGTCTTGTACTCGACTTCAAATTTGGATGACGAAGAGGATGATGAGGAAGAGGGTGACGGTGAAGAGGATGAGGAAGCAAGGTTCGCTCCTGCTCTCATCTCTTCCATTATATCTGCTACTATGCCTGAAGCTCCAGAGATTGGCATTTTCAAATGGAATTGAAGCATTTTGAGGAGGTCTGACTTTGACATGACGATAGTAGTGTTGCTTGTTGAGGACGGAGACGGCTTTGAAGACTCAGACGATGACGACGATCCGGCCCAGATGTTGAATATCGACATGAGTCTGGATTCCATCTCCATATCAGATGCCGAAAATGAAGATGAAGAGGTTCCAGCTGCCCATTCAGCGACGAAATCGGCGTGCGCACGAGAAGCTACGTCCTTCAAGAACGCTTTTGCCTTGGTGATGTTTTCCTGTATGACGACGTTTCCAGGTGATGCATTCCACATGAAATACGCAGCATAACACGAGAGGTGTGCAACGGAGCAGAGAAGCCCGGAAGTGGAGAAACGAGCGGAGGTTTTGGAGATGATCATCACTTGCGTCGGGTCAACGCCTCCTTTGGCAAATGAGCCATTCCATTCGATCTGACACTTGGCTTGACCAATATTCACCGCTTCGGGGGCCATTTGAGACAAGAGTTGGGCGACGCGGATGAAACCTCCTGAACCAGCATCAATGTCCTCTTCTGCATTTGCACCGACAGCAGAATCCTTGTCCTTCTTCTTTTTCAGCTTCTTCGGGACATATGAAGATGGAGACGTGAGAGGGAGCTTCACACAGCGAAG
>Ga0307375_10001928_pt1 | contig 21840 bp, 15 predicted proteins | sample TR1MG_FD_202531 | JGI IMG/M metagenome (GOLD analysis project Ga0307375, IMG submission 202531) | Soil microbial communities from Risofladan, Vaasa, Finland - TR-1 | ecosystem: Environmental > Terrestrial > Soil > Coastal area > Acid sulfate soil | place: Finland: Risofladan, Vaasa | collected...
GGATGGCCAGCGGCCCCCCTGAAGCATCGCTTCCAGTGGACTGAGCCAATCGTTTTCTCTCCTCACGATCCTCACACGCTCTACTTCGCGGGCGAGGTTCTCTTTAAGACTACGAATAACGGCATGAGTTGGACGGCGATTTCGCCGGACTTGACCCGCAACGACAAATCCAAGCAAGAGTCTTCCGGCGGTCCAATCACCAAGGACAATACGGGAGTTGAGGTCTACGACACGATCTTCTCCGTCGTCGAATCTCCGGTGCAGGCCGGACTCATCTGGGCCGGGTCAGACGACGGTCTCATCCACATCACGCGTGATGGAGGCGGTCACTGGGAGAACGTAACGCCCAAGGACATGCCGGACTGGGGCACGGTCAGCATGATCGAGGCTTCTCCATCCGACGCCGGCACGGCATATGTCGCCGTCGAGCGCCACAAGATGGACGACTTCACGCCGTACATCTTCAAGACCCACGACTTCGGCAAGACCTGGACGGCCATCACCGACGGCATCCCTAAGGGCGACTACGTGCACGCCGTGCGCGTCGACCCCAAACGCAAGGGATTACTCTATGCCGGCACAGAGAAAGGCATCTACTTCAGCTTCGATGACGGCGATCATTGGCAGTCTCTACAACTGAACCTGCCGAGGGTCCCGGTCAACGACTTGATCGTCAAGAACAACGACCTCGCCGTCGCCACGCATGGCCGCGCATTCTGGATTCTCGACGACCTCTCGCCCTTGCGGCAATGGAATGATTCGATCCGCAGCGAAGATGTCCACCTCTTCAAGCCGGAAGCCGCGAATCACACTACCTTCCGTGGATTCTTCTTCGGCGGCGGCAACGCCGGTCAGAATCCTCCGCCCGGCGCCGTGATTTACTACTACCTGAAAAATGATCTGAAGAAGCCTGACGCAAAGAAGGACGCTTCGGAAGATCAGGCTAAGAACGGTAGTGACGCGAACAAGAAAGCCTCCGCGCCGAAGATCAAGATTGAGATTCTCGATGCGAGCGGCAAGGTCGTCCGTACGTATCCGGAACCCAATCCTGCACTGGAAGCGCCAGGAGGAGGATTCCGGAGAGGCGGCCCGCCGGAAATACCGGCGAAGGCGGGTGTAAACAGGTTCGTGTGGGATCTGCGTTACGAAGGAGCGCCGCGCGTTCCGCATTCTCCGCTCTGGGGCGGCGATACGAACGGCCCAATTGCATTGCCCGGAAAATACTCGGTGCGGTTGACAGTCGATGGCAAGAGCCAGACGCAGCCCTTCGAGATCGTTCCCGATCCGCGCTTGCATGTCACGCAGGAGGATTTGAAGAAGCAGTTCGACCTCATGCAGCAGATTCTCGGCAAGGTGACACAGGTGCACGAAGCTGTCCGGCAGATTCGTGATCTGCGTTCACAGATGGACGTGCTCAATAAGCGGTTGTCGCAGGAGAAGTTCGCGAACGCAAAGGCAATTTCCGATGCGTCCGCAGCACTCGACAAAAAGATGACCGCCCTCGAAGAGAAGATGATCCAGCCCAAGGCTAAGGCAGACGAGGATGTGCTGAACTATCCCATCCGCCTGAATAACATATTGGTCGCCCTGGGAGGAGTGGTGTCGAGCGCCGATGCCGCGCCTACCGCGCAGGATTACGAACTCTTCGGAGAATTGAGCAAGCAGGCCGACGAATTGCTTGCGGAGTGGCAAGGGATCGTCAAAACCGACGTCGCCGCATTTAACAAGATGGCTCGTGAACAGAACGTGAGCGCCGTCGGGCTCGTGCCTGTTTCCGATCAACGCTAGCGTTTTTTGCAGAAAGTCTTTCGAGGGCAGCTCACGTGGCTGCCCTCTATTTTTGGACTTGAAACGATCGCTGACGCGGATTTTTCACCGCGCGCCAGGGTTCGGCGCTGGTTCTTTGGCGGATTTGTTGGCGGGCCCAATCACCGGCAGTTCCACGTCTTCTGCCACGAAGGCCGTAATCTCGGTGCCCTCCTTGATTTCGGCGGTGCGGGAATTCATCGCGATAAGCACACCGGAAAGGCCCAGCAGTATCGCACTGGCCACCACTGTCCCTTTCTTTACTGTTCCCTTGTCGGAATGCATGCCGCTCAGCAAAATGCGGCGATCACCCAGGCGTACGTAGTCGATCTGTATCACCACTCGGTGCGGATTATTCTTGTCGCCTTCCTTCGTTTTTCCGAAGTGGACGGTCCCCAACACGCGAGTGCCCTTTGGTACAAGCAGCGCGTCGCCAACTGTCACGTCTTCTGCCACCACCAGTTCCACGCGCTCTCCTACATAGGCATGTTTCGATGTAAGTGTTTGCGCCATCTTCAGCCTGATCTCCGTGTCCCTGGGAAGGGACACGAGTGTTGAAGGCGCCTGGGCCATCGCTTGTCCGGCAAGCGCAAACAGCATGCAAGATGTCAGGAGGCGTCTCATGGCTTCACTACTCCCTCGGAGGGAGCGGGGGTGCTCATTTCCCCCGCTCGCACGGGTAGCCCCGGACCTCCGAGTCGCCGCGCGAGGCTCGTCTGCAACCGTTCGAGCGTTTTCTTGTAGCCGCCTTTTCCCGTCATCGAACCCGCGTCCGAAGCCTGTTCCGACCACATCAGCTTTCCATCGAGATCGTAAGACTGCACGGTGACTTTGATCCACTTGCTGAATGGCCGGTCCACGGTCACGAAAAGTAGCGACGTGGCGCCGGCCTGTTTCGCGATGTTCAGCATGCTTCCCACCGACATCTCCGATTCAGTTTCAATCGTGCCGCGCTCTGGATCGACTTTGAGCGGGACGTTCTTCTCCCTCAGATAGCTCCACAAGTCGTGCGTGAAACCGTGGAAGACCTGCGGGCTGGAATGGCGCACATGCGCCGGTGTCCGGAATACGACCATGTAAACCGCGGGCTCGCTTGGCGTTTTGGCGGATGTATCCTGCGATTCGTGCGCCGGAATGAGCGTTAGCAGCAATAGAAACGGGACAATCTTGTGCAGGCACATAAGACACCTCCCGTGTTTTTAGCGGCAGTGTAACGCCGCCCCGACCTCGCCACAAGGAAGTACGTCACCACTCGCGCCAGAACGGGAGCGCGCGGTGCTGTATCGGAATTACTTCGTGTTCACGATGACGACACTGCCGTTGGCGTGCACCTTATGCACACGGATACATTAGAAACGATGCCTCAAATTCCGAAACACCGCTTCTTAACTACATCCGTGTTCTTGTCGTGGTTGGTCCTGTAGCAGTCGAGCTCTTGTCTGTGACGGATATCCGCGGCCAACCTGGACCACCAACAGTGCGACCAAGCCCGAGACATGCGGCACTGCAATCAACGCGCCTTGCGCGCTGACAATGTAGTTGCCGGTCCTACAAACGGGAGAGAAGGGCAACGTTTGCAAGGAATTAACTGGTTAGGCTAAACCGGACAGGAAACAAGTGGGTCCCACGACATCGCCAACAGGCGAGCCACGTTCGTTTCATTTCCTTATATCGCTCGGCTAGTTGGTGATGGTGATGGTGACGTTGGCTGAGTGCTGTATCCCGCCGCCAGTGCCGCTGCCGGAAGCCGCAGCGCTCGCCGTCACCGTCGCGGTTGTGGTTCCGAGCGGTGGTGAGGGCACACTGCAACACGAACCGGCGCCGCATCCGCTCAAAGCCATCATCATTGCCAGCAGCACGATCGCCAGCACCACAATAGCCGCACGCTTGGTCCTCTTGCTGCGGGGGCGTCCACCAATCAGCAGCAATCCGAACGTGCCGAATGAGGTCCACGTCGTGGCGGCGAACAGTTTGCCGGAGCTTCCCGGAGGAATCAACGCGGCAGTGGCGCCGGGGGTGGTGACGACCAGCGTGACGAGCTGCGTCCTATTGTCGCCCGTCAGATTTAGTAAGGGCGGAGTAAATGTGCAGGCCACGTAAGCGGGCAAGCCGCTGCATCCAAAGTTCACGTTCCCGGTAAATCCCCCAACGGGCGTGACCGTGAGCGTCACGGTGCCGCTTGAGCCGCGCTTAATCACCAGCGATGTCGGATTAGCCACAATCGAAAAATCAGGCGCGGTGACCTGCTGGGAAAGCGCAGTGGAAGTCGAAACCGGGAAGTTTACGTCGCCTTCGTATTGCGCGGTCATCGAGTGGATGCCGGCAATCAACGCGTTGGTCGTAAAGGTTGCGACTCCGTTCGTGAGCGTGCTGGTACCGATATCAGTCGTGCCGTCAAAGAACGACACCGTACCGGTTGGCGTGCCTGAGGTTGTCGACGCGACCGTGCTGGTGAACACAATATTCGCGTGCAGGTTCGCGTTGGCGACCGAACTGACCAGCGAAACCGTGGACCCGGTTTGCGTCACCGTCAGAGTGCCGGTGTTGAGTGTCACCGAGTAGTTCGAGGCACGGCTGTTCGGATCGACAATCGCCGCCGTGATCGGATAGGTCCCCGCGTCGCTGAGCGTCACGGCTGTGGTCGAATACGTTGCCGTAATGCCGTCGTTGTTGACGACGCCGGACACGGTTCCGGTAAATACAGGGTTTGCCACTCCATACTGGCGCGACACATCGGCCGGTGTCACTGTAAGCGCCGCCTTGCCGATGGTCAGCGTGGCAGGAGTATTCGTCACCGTGTAATTCGCCAGGCGGTTGTTCGGATCGTTGAGAGCCGCGACGATCGGATACGGCCCCACGACCGTCGTGGAGTTCCCCGTCGAGCTGTAGGATACCGTGATCGCGTCGGCCGCGGCTGCTCCCGTCACTGTGCCGGTAAAAGTGGGCACCGTTCCGCCGTACGTCATGCTCTTGTCGTCAACGGTCACGCTTAGGGCTGCCTTGTTCACCGTCAGCTTGCCGTTGACGAACGCAAATGTGTAGTTGCTGGCGGCCAATGTTCCGGCGCCGATGACGACCGTCTGCGTGCCCGCATCCGTGGACGAAACCGAAAGTGCGGGAGCTCCTGTGACAGCCGTGCCCGCCGTGTCGCCATTCGCAAAACCGGTGATGCCGTAAGTCAACGGCGGGACGCTGCTGCCGTATGTCATCGTGGCATCCGCCGCGGTAACCGTCAGCACGGCGCTCGTGATGACCTGACTCGTCGAGTTGGACGACGCTGTGTAATTCGTGTCGCCGGAATACGCGGCAGTAATATTGTGCGTTCCCGCCGCCAGCAACGTCGTCGTGAACGTCGCTTTTCCGCCCGTGACGGTAGCGGTCGAAAGCGTATTGCCGCCCTCGCTGAAGGTCACGGTGCCGCTGGGTGTGGCCGCCGAGGTTGCATTCACCGGATTGATCTGTGCCGTGAGGGTGATTGAGTTGCCGTACGTCGAAGTGCTCGCCGAAGAACTCAGCGAAACGCTGGTTCCGTCCTGTACTCCGCTGCCGTTGACACGTACCACTTGTGGGCTGCCCGGCGCATTATCCGTGATCGTGATCTCGCCCTTGGTCGCTCCCACTGCTACCGGTTGGAAGACTACGTCAAGCTTACAGGACGAATTCGCTGCGATTGTAAATGGCAGGCTGGTACCACAGGTGCTGGAACCAGCCACCGTGTAGTCGCCCGACGGCATCTGCACCGAAGCAACGTTAAGCGTCCCGGAGCCGGAGTTCGTCAGGGTGATGGACTGCGCACTGCCAGCGGTTCCCACCGTCTGATTGCCAAAACTCAACGTGCTGCTCGATATGGCACGGATGACCTGGTTCTCACGATCGGCAATCAGCAGCGATCCGTGCATCACGGCGATGCCAAACGGAACATCGAGAGTCGCCGAGTTGGGACTTTGGTTATCTCCTGAGTAGCCCTGCAATGCGTTTCCAGCAACCGTGGAGATCACACCACCCAGCACACGCCGGATGGACTGATCGTTGGCATCGGCGATGTACACGGCACCATCCGAACCCACGCTTACTCCGGCCGGATCGTCCAACGCGGCGCCAGTCGCCGCGCCACCGTCGCCGCTATATCCCGCCGAGCCCGTGCCAGCGAAGGTATTGATCACTCCTCTGCTGACAACGCGAACGCGATTGTTGTGTGAATCGGCGACGTAAAGCGAGCCCGACGCATCAAGCACGATTCCCAGGGGCGTATCCAGCGATGCGGAAACCGCCGAACCACCGTCTCCGGAGAAGCCCTGCACTCCGTTACCGGCTACCGTCGTAATCGTTCCGCTACTCACCTCGCGGACCGCGTGGTTATCCGTGTCCGCGACGTAAACGTTGCCGTTGGCATCCACCGTAATACCGGTGGGATGATCGAGCGATGCCGATGTGGCTGCGCTGCCATCGCCGGAATACGCCGCAGTTCCGTTTCCCGCCAGAGTGGTTATGACACCGCCCTGTACAACACGAATCCGGTTGTTCTCGGTATCGGAAATGTAGAGCGTACCGTTGGTGTCCACGGCGATGCCCTCGGGCTCATTCAACTCCGCCGCGACCGCGGGACCGCCGTCACCTGCAAATCCCTGGTTGCCGTCTCCGGCCACCGTGCTGATGTTGCCGGAGGTGTCGATGCGGCGAATGCGGTTGTTACGGGTGTCGGCAATGTAAATGGTGCCGTCGGTGGCGACGGCGATGGCCGTGGGAAGAAATAAAGAGGCGCTGGTAGCCGCGCCACCGTCTCCAGAAAAGGAGGCAGTGCCATTCCCGGCAATCGTCTGCACCTTGTCGCCGGGCGAGACTGAGAGAATGGGCGTCTGGGCAATCGCCGCACTCGCGGTTACGACGAGAGTCGCGGCCGCAGCCAAGCGTGCGAACCGCAGCGCCGCACGTCGCAACCTTGATTTGTAATGACTGTCTCGCATACTCTCGTCCCGCTCCGTGATCTATCCTTACGGCCTTTGCCTAAAAACCCACGTGGTCAGAACAAGAGAGCCACAGCACACTCTTCTCGGCTTCGCTCTGTCCCGTCCACACGATTGATGCACTCCGAAGTCCGTAATTATCGCGCGACCTATTCGCAGGAAAATGCCGACGTGAATATTACAGGTGTCGGGTTTCCATTGTTGTAAATGGTCATCGCGCTTCCCTGCGCCACAGTTCCGCCATCGATCGTGCATTCATAATTGTTGCCCCCTGATGTGGTGCACGACGCCAATGCGGTCGGACTACCTAGCGTGTTTCCACCGCCGTAGGGAGCTTCCATAAGACTCCAATTCACCGTGTTTCCTGGCGAATAAATGGTGAGCAGCGCATGGCAATTCGATGGAGCGATTACGGCTTGATACGCTATGTTCGCAGCGGTGGCTCCACCCCCGGAACCAGCCGGCGAGAAATATACCGAGGTGGAGGTTGACTGAATATGGCTGGTCACGGTGTAAGGGATGACGGTGTAAGCACTCCCGGTATATGACGAACCGGCCGGTCCCGTCGCGCCAGTTGCGCCTGTCGCGCCCGTGGCACCCGTCGCGCCTGCCGGGCCTGAAGGGCCTGCCGGACCGGTAGCGCCCGTGGCTCCGGTAGCGCCTGTCGCACCGGTCACTCCGTTCAGCGAGACGAGAGTGAACTGCGGGCCAATCCCCCGACCTGTATTGACAGTCACGGGAGCGCTATACACATTGATTACTTGGACAACGTCGCCGGCGTTCAACTGTATGACCCCGTGCGCGTGAACAACTGGACTGGCGGAATCGACTTCCACCGTCGTACTCGGCTGCAAGGTTCCGTTGACACTAAGTTCCCATGCGCTCGCGCTGCCTGTGTTCACGGTCAGGTCATATTCGTAAGAGCCGCCGGTGGCGACAGTGACGTTACCGACGATCGCATTCACGATGATCCCGTTCGTGACAGAAGTGGCTGGAGCGGCAGTAAATAGAGAGTTACCCTGGGAAACTACTCTACTCGGTAGCGGGAAGGTGGAGTAAAGATACGCGAAGTCTGGCGTACCACCCCCGCCACCGCTGCTGCCGCTCGTCGGCACCCACACCCCCGAGTTCGTACCCGGAGTGACCATGGTTGAACTCGGTCCATTCGCCTGCAGCGCCAGATAGGTTGTCCCCGCATACAGCACCACGGATCCCGTCGGATAGTCGACGCTTGCGCTGTACGGTCCGCCCGCTGTCGGGCCGGTTGCACCCGTGGCGCCCGTGGGTCCTGTTACACCAGTGGCCCCCGTTGCTCCAGTCAAGCCCTGAATGCCTTGTAGTCCTACAGCACCCGTGGCTCCAGTCGCTCCGGTGGCGCCTATTGCACCAGTAGCCCCCGTTGCTCCAGTCAAGCCCTGAATGCCTTGTAGTCCTGTAGCACCCGTAGCTCCCGTTGCTCCGGTAAAGCCCTGAATGCCTTGTGGTCCTGTAGCACCCGTGGCTCCGGTCGCACCTGTCACGCCTTGCAGACCCTGGGCTCCGGTTGCTCCCGTGAGGCCAATCGGCCCCTGAATACCTTGCAGACCCTGCGCTCCAGTGGCGCCGGTCGCACCTGTTGCTCCAGTCGCGCCCGTCGCTCCCGTCAAGCCCTGCGGCCCCATCGAAGTGATCGTCACATTCAGTCGCGGCGCGTGCCCTGTCTCATCGTTTTCTTTGCTGTCAAACAATACGTTTGCATCGCTCGAACTCAGCGCGAGGCCGAAATTCGTGGAGGGGTTCGATATCCATCCCTGGACAAGCGAAGTAATCTCGACAGTCACGTACTGCCCGGAGGTGCCGGGAGCGAAGCTGGTCACCGGTGCGCCGGTAGTCGGCATGGTGGCGTAGGTCACCGTCGATTCGTTCCACGCCGAGGTGACCGGAGAAACGCTGACTGTGCCAGTCGCGTTGACGTGATTGACATAGAACGTGACGGTCGCCGCCGAAACCTGGCTCGCCAGCAGGCCCGCCGGGAGTGAGCTCGTATCGAAGCGAACAAATGTCGTATTGCCGTTGCCAACGTAAAGGTTGGTGAGACTGCCGAAATTGCTGGCCGCCCGCGCGGCATCGACATGCGCATCAGCAGCAACCGGCACATCCGTGGCGTTAGCGACAGAACCACACAGCATGGCAATAAGACAGACGCCGAGCAGACGAACAATGGCGAAACGCTTCATGACACACTCCGTTCATGGAACTGGCAGGCACAAATGGACCTGCCGACTCACAGGAGAACTTCAAGTCGCAAAATGGAATTCACTACACTAGCTAAAGCTTTTGGAAATCCCCACACAATTAACTGACGGCAAGTTTTGCAAAGGTACCGGGACAGTGACACAAATGTCAAAAGAAATTTGGCACCAGTTAAAAATCGCACGGACAAGGACTACATTCTCGCGAAATTTTCTATCGCTCAGGCTTGCGACGGAATATGAACGTCTGCTGCACCGAGAAACTGATCAGCGATAGCAGAGTCTCTACAGCCACTTTGGCGACATAAACGTTCGAATGCAGGTGGTCAACGGAGAGCATGATGCATCCGTACGAAAGACATCCCATAACGATCACCAGCACGTAGTACCGCGCCAGCGATGCCGCCATGGAAACGTTGGAACGGAAGACAAATCTGCGGTTGAGCCAGAAGTTCACCAGTGAACTCAAGCGTCCAATGAGGAACGAAGCCAGCACATTGTGGGTGAGTAAAAACGCAATACTGAAACCGGCGAAATCAATGCCGGCGGCAATGAGCGACGACGCAAAGAATCGCAGAAGTACAAAGTAGATCCGCATCGAGTCGAGGATCGGATCGAAGTGCGACGAGCGGTTGCTATCGATGTAAACCGTGGAAATCGGGACCTCGGCAGGCGCGCGGTTTGACCGGCACAGGTGCGCCAGCACATTCATCTCATACTCGTATCGCTCGCCATGCAGGGTCAACAGCTCGGGAATTAGCTTGCGGGGAAACGCGCGCAAACCGCTCTGCGTGTCCTTTATCTGGCGGCCCAGCAGGAACCAGCAAAGATAGCGGGTTACGGCGTTACCGAAGCGGCTGCGGGCAGGAACCTCGTGATCGAAACTCCTGGCGCCAAGGATGGGACGTTCACGTTCGAAAAGTGCATCGGCCACCTGCGCGATGTCGGCCGGTGTGTGTTGCCCATCGGCATCGGCGGTTACCACACCCTCTATTTCCGTCAACTCGGTGAAAACGTAGTTCAGCCCGGTTTTTAGCGCGCGGCCTTTGCCGAGATTCGCGCCATGCGTCAGGACATGTACCTTGGAAGCGCCGCGCAGGCGGTCGAACACGTGTTCGCAGGCAGAAGAACTTCCATCGTCGACGATGACGATGGCGGCATAGCCGAAATTCGCCAACGACCGGACGAGGTAAATAAGGTGTTCACCCGGCTCACGTGCCGGAATGATAACCGCAACCCCGAGCCTGCGGGGTTGGACGGCAGCCTGAGATTGAGTCATGTGCGGGAGAGTGTAATGCAGAACTGCCCTACTGGAGAATGAAAACCGCGCCAACGTCACCGCATGGGGCACCAAAGTCTTGCCCCACGGCAGGCTTGCCTGTCGCGAATGCGACAGCTTCGCGAATCACACAATGGCGGTTCGGCGGGTCAATGAGGATTGCGAAATCTCCTCGATTGCGGCTACACTCAGCCATCTCCTCAAGGACCTGCTCGTGAAAGCAAAGCGCGCGCTTTGGATGGTTGCGGCAGTCATCGCCGTTGGCCTCGCATATTGCAACTCGTTTCACAACGGTTTTCATTTCGACGACTATCACACGATCGTCAACAACCCATATATTCGCAGCCTGAAAAACGTTCCACGCTTCTTCACTGACGCCAGGACGTTCAGTGTCCTGCCAGAAAACCGTACTTACCGGCCGATTGTTTCCACTTCCCTGGCATTCGACTACTGGCTCGGCCACGGATTGAACCCGGTCTTTTTCCACCTCGGGACATTTGTAATTTTCCTCCTGCAGATTATCGCGATGCAGAAGCTCTTTCGCATCATTCTCGACCGCACGGTGCCCGCTGAATGGAACGCGGTGATCGCGACGGCGGCCGCGACATTGTATGGCGTCCACCCCGCGATGGCGGAGACCGTCAACTACATCATTCAGCGCGGAGACGTTTACAGTACCTGCGGCGTAGTGGTCGCCCTCTACTTATTCGCGGCGTTTCCTCGCTGGCGCAATACCGGTCTGTACCTTGTTCCTTTCGCGCTCGGACTGTTGTGCAAGCCGCCGGCCATCGTGTTTCCCGCACTGCTCTTTGCGTATGTCGCTATGTTTGAAGCATCCGAACAGCGCCGCTTCCGGCATGCTGGCTTGTATGCCGTCCCCGCATTGGTCGTAGGTGCGCCGCTGATGTGGCTGCAATGGGCGATGACGCCAAAGTCCTTCGTGCCGTCTACGCTTTCGAACTACTCTTATCTGATCACGCAGCCATTCGTTCTCCTCCGCTACTTCGGCTCCTTCTTTCTGCCTCTTCACCTCAGCGTGGACTCCGAACTTACGGCCTTCAATTCCGTGACGGCAAATGCCGCGTGGGGATTCCTTTTCCTCGCCGTACTGATCGCCGTAACCATCTTGCTCGCACGCCGTCAGAAAACCCGCCCGGTTGCATTCGGATTGATCTGGTTCCTGGTAGCGTCGATACCCACGTCCGTGTATCGGCTCTCGGAAGTCGAAAACGACCACCGCATGTTCATGCCATTTGTCGGACTCGTGCTGGCGTTCACATGGTGCGCTTATTTGCTCGTGGCACGCTTGGCACAGTCGCGAAACCCGCGCTTCGTCTGGAGGACGGCGACGGGAATTTTCGTGTTTCTGCTTTGTGGGTACGCCTGGGGTACGCATGTACGCAACCAGGTATGGCATTCCGAGGAAACCCTCTGGGCCGACTGCGTTCAGAAGAATCCACACAACGGCCGCGCGCTGATGATTTACGGACTTACCCAGATGGAACAGGGCCGGTATGCGGTCGCACGTGACTACTTCGAGCGTGCTCTTCGCTATACGCCTGAATATCCGACGCTGGAAATCAACCTCGGAGTGGTGTACGACGCCATGGGGCAACCGGCTATCGCGGAGCAACATTTTGTGCGTGCGATCGCACTGGCGCCAGGGGACGACCAAACGCACTTTTTCTACGGACGATCGTTATATGACAACGGTCGCCTTGCCAATGCCCTGACTCAGTTACAAACCGCATTTCAACTCAACGGCTCGCGTCTTGCCACCCGGAATCTGTTAGTTCAGGCATCCGCCATTAGCGGAAATATGGTCTACGCTCGCAACCTCGCGAATGACACGGCTCGCCTGTTTCCCGACGACAAAGCAAATTTCAAGTTCTTGAGCAACGTCCAACAGCAGACCGCAACCTACTGGATCAACGCATCCCTGAAGCAGTTTCAGCAGAATAATTACGCGGCGTGCCTGGATTCGGCGCGCAAGGCACTGGCCGTGGAACCGGGCTCCGCAATTGCCTACAACAATATCGGAGCGGCTTACGCCGGATTGATGCAGTGGGACTTGGCGGTGAAAGCCGAACAGACTGCGGTGCGCCTTGATCCAACTTTCACGGTGGCCAGGAGCAACTTGATGACTTACAAGCTCAACCGGAACCGTTCACGCTCGGAGCCTCTGGTTCCGCAAACACCCGAAGAGCTTGTCAATAGTTCCCTGCAATTGAACCAGGCGGGACTCTATCGCGAGAGTATCGCGGCGGCGCGTTCCGCTCTCCAGTTGCGACCTGACTATCCCGAAGCATGGAACAACATTGCGGCGGGCTATGCGTCGCTGGGCATGTGGGACAAGGCCATCATAGCGGCTCGACAAGCCATCCGATTGAAGCCGGATTTCCAGCTCGCAAAAAATAACTTGGCATGGGCACTGGATGGAAAGAAGAAATCCGCGCACAAATGAACCCCTTGCACACCCGCCAGCACGAAACGTTCGCGGCCGATCAAGGCACTTGTGTAAGGCCCCACGGAAAAGCCCGAAAGGAATCGCAGTGTGCGTGAACTGCCGAGCGTTATCCGCGCTCTCTCGCGGAATCGTGCGAGAGCACTCGGAACTACCTGGGAGCGATCAAAAGTCAGGATTTGTAAACACTTGAGAACTTTGGCTGCCCCCCAGGGATTCGAACCCCGATATGCTGATCCAGAGTTATGGCCAGCATCGACCGTATCTAGTTGCAAACCAATAACTTACAATCAACGCGGCCCGCGCTGAACTTGTTGCAGATGTTGCCGTATTTGTTGGGTCATTCGAGGACTTTCAGATTCGTTCGGCACAGTTATGGCACAGTTACCTTACATCCTATGAAGCCGGGGGCACACTTCGTGCCGAAGCCAATATCCGGTTGGCCAGCATAGGACCATTTAAGAGCACCTCACGCACTAATGCAGTTTTCAGGCGGCTATCAGCGATCTCCGATCCGCAAACCACATTTGAGGAAACTCTCTTCGAGGCTACGCTTAAGGCCTCCTCCGTCTTCGGGAAGGTACGTTCTTGCCCTGTATATCCGGATCGTCCAACGTCAGCGACATCTGTTCTGATACGCGATGCGCGAGCAGGCTCCGAGCCACCGCAGCAAGTTTTTCAAGCTGGTCGAGCGTCTCTTTGAGCTCAAGATCATAATGCGCCGCTCTTGTACTTGAAACGCGGTCCATTTCCGGCAATGGTGCCGCTACTTCTGAATTGAGTCGGAGCTGGCACGTTGTCCCTGGTAAAACTTCAACCGTCAGTGCCTTCGGAAGCGATCGAGGAAGTTCCGAAAACAATTCCTTATTCACGAAGGTCCTAGAAACCCAGGAGTACTCCGCCCAAGATAGGTCTGCCCCAGAACCTCCGCTCCAATCGAATCCGCCACGAAGATACTTTTCAGCACCCTTCACCGTAAGAGACCAAACTTGATCCCAAGATGTTGGCCCTGCCAAGCCTGCCATTAGCCCAAACCACAGATACGCCTCAGCCCATTTTCGACCAAGTCGACTGAGAAGAAATGCGTGTGAAGTACCGCGCCCCACCAGAAAGGCCCCGGCGGCAATGGAAACAAACGCCAATCTGGTCGGACGCTTTCCAGTTTGATAGTGATCGAGGTCAGCACAGAGCTGTTGGAATGCCACTACGCGCCCCTCCACAGAGTCCTGCAAGAACGGACTATGCGAACTGAATAGCGATGCTGCCAAATCCTTCATCCACAGAGGTTCACCGTCGTCAATATCCCGCAGTTGATGCAAAAGAACGCCAACAACATCGGTAACCCCGAACCGCTGCCTGCAAGATTCCATTGTTATCCCCCAGACCGGCTTCAGCCCGAGAATCGAAATCGAACGTGTGGAGAAAGCTTCGTCTTTTTCGAGTACGACAAGTCGCCTCACGCACGAATCTATCGCCCCTCCATCATTTTGGTAAACAATTGCAGCTCTGGCGATGGCAGTTGAAAAACATGAGGCACACCAAGATAACGGGATACTCCCGATGCTTAGTTCGAGGTCTCCCTGGGCAAGTAGTTCCCCAAGAATCACGGACGCCCAAATGTCTGATCGGGTCACCAAAGGTGTCAGACGAGGCAGCGACTCGTAAAGACGCTCCCAATCCGAGCGCAATACAACGCGAGAGAATTGATTAAGAGGAAAACTCGTAGGCGCGTACGTACGAACCCAAGAAAGCACCTCCGCCACGACGTCATCCTCGAGAACAATCAATGCCGGGGGACAATACTCTTGCTCGTTATCGCGTTCTAGATATCCCAACGCGAGCCCGTTACCTTTCAACAGTCCGCCCTCAAGCCCGGATACCGAATATCTTTCGGGCTTTTTCCCAAAGAGCGCTTTCGGCAGCTCACTTCTTTCAACTGCGTACCATCGAATATCGTCTATTTTCATAATGACTCTGGAAAGAGATCCTTAATAGCTACATGCTTCGGCTTCGAAAACGCATTTTCTAGCGGCTTGTTCGTCTCCCCGGTTCGAAACGCGTTAAGCGCGGTTTTCGCACGCGTTATCGCCGTATACGCGATTTGTCGCCTATTCATCGGAAACTTTCGCAGATCTTCCGCGCCATAAAAGTGAACAGCTCTGAATTCGGTACCCTTCGCAGAATGTATCGTCATTACGTGAACTCGCCGACTATCGAGAAATGATGCATTAGGATCCACGCCATGGACACATACATTCTTCGCGATGCTAGTCTGGTCGAATCTTTGTCGCAACTCCGTGAGGGAGTTCTTGCTACAAAATATGCCGATCAGGTCATCCTTAAACGCGTCCAATTGAACCTCAATCAATTTCAACATCCGTTCAAACTGCTCATCCCGACTGCCGCAATCGTGCATCTCCGCAGTTGACTCGCCTTGGACTTTAGGATCGTAGTTGCAGGTCGCCTCAAGTCCCGGATGGCCCTTCTCAGGCGGCATAAGACGGTCCGCAACGCACGCGATCCTCTGCCCGATCCTGTAATGTGTTTTAAGGGTGTGAACCTCAAGTCCCAAGCGTTTTGCGACATCCAATCCGTCTTTCTTGTAGATACCCTGCCGAACGTCGCCGCAGATGCAAATATTGTCGCTCAGGCAGAGTAGGCTTTCGAGTTCCCCTACCGATAAATCCTGTGCCTCATCAACAAAAATCGCGCTATACAGCTTCTTGGAAGGAATCTTCCTATTTGCTTTTTTCAGGCCAAGAAGGAGCTTCTCGCGACACTCATCGTCGAAATTTCCATTCAAGGGGACCGCGTCTGGCCCCAAATGCTGCGCGATGTGATAACACGACCATGAATGAAATGTCCGAACCTGAGAGGGGGTGATGAGCTTTGCTGATGCAATTCCGCTACGAATGAAATCAGCGAGTGCGTTTGTAAACGTCACGATGAGAACGTTCTTCTCGCCTGTTCCAGCCACGAACTGAGCTCGTAAGAGCAGCAGGTTTGTCTTTCCTGACCCTGGGGGACCTTCCAATAAATACTTGCCCTGTACCGGAAGCTGAATGAGCCTCTTTTGAGCATCGTCTAATTCATCTGGTTTGCGCCACCACGTTGAGTTCACGCTAGTCCACCTGTACGTTGCCAAGATTGGATTGGACCGGATATGTCCCCTTATTTCCCGAGAAGTCACTACTTTCGATGAGGTCGAGACCTTGGCTGACAACCTCTGCTATTGCGGAAGCGAGAGCATACACCCCTTGGTCCTCAGATTCAGAAACCGTAACCACGCACACATTGTTCTTTCCAAGGTGAATTTCCGCCGTACGGCTGTAGAGTTCCTGTAACCACGCAATGTGGACTGTACTTTGAATCTTGATTCGCGCCGAGTATTGGAACTCAAAGGTGACCGTCGAAGACGAGTCGAGAGTAGTCACCGTGAGCGGCAGTTTCGTGCCACAGGTCGCGATCATCTCACCGCGTACACGTTCAATCAACCCCTTCTCGAAGCTAGTTCGATCAAAGTCCAGCCGAGACTCAAGGGCAGTCAAGCTGCTATCGAGAGAACCAGGATGACACCGTTCCAACCGACTTCGGAGGCTTGCCAAAGGCTCCCGCGATGAGTCAAGCGCGAAGTCGCTCCAGCTCACAATTTGCAGCCGGGTCTCCATATCTTTCACAAGGCACTTCGCAGCAAGCGCTTTTAGTGCTGCGAGGCGGTTGGGACACGCATCCGCAAAGGACGGGGTCTTCGTTAGAACTGAACGAGCAACAAGCCACCTGTTCCCAAGGCTGACTTCTTTCTGGAAAAGAGCAGATTTCATAATCAGGTCGTGGAGCACGGCTCCGACCTGATAGAAATTCAAAGCATTCCAGAGCTTCGATGTGGGTTCATCCAAGCGAAACAGATACTCAGGAGAACTATATTGCGCTGTTGCAACGAACGGCCGGAGATGGTGATGGTCAGTCAGATCGCCGCCGCCATCAAACTCTCGAACGACCCCCAGATCGAGTACTTTGAGGGCCTTGAAGTCTGTCGAGACATGGATATTTTCAGGTTTAATATCGCGATGGATGATTCCCAGCTGCTCCAGGTAACGAACTACTTCGACCAGTTGCGAAATAAGCGTGTGTACCTCAGTGTCTGGCACTTCCGAAAGTCGCTCGCTAAGTTGTGGCCAAGCACAGAACTCCATTTCGATAAACGCAGTACGTTCCGCTTCAACGACATTGTAAATATTGATGAGGTAAGGGCATGTGTGGCCAATCAACTTCTTCTGGAGTTGCAGGCGTTTTCTCTCGGCAGCACCGCTGTCCCCCTCCAAGAAACGTGGATCAAACACCTTAAATGCGCGTTGCCCCTCAGGCGTCGTCACTCCGAAAACGGCTGCTGATCCACCAGCATTCAAGAACCTTGGAGCGCCGCTCACTCCTCGACCGGCGAGGTATCTCTTCAGGCGTTTCGTCAACGAAGTGACTATTGTGCTCTCGAGAGCAGGCATATTATTCCCGTCAGCTACATGCAGCTATAGTGCTGGTTGCAGTATTTTCGCTCGTAGACAGTCAGTTGACAAGTCACGAGGACGACTAAGGCCTCGAATTAGAAACCCGTCCTAAAGTTCGGTCAGTCGGCAGCTGCAGGTCCCAGAGTATTCATAGAAGCCGGCCATTGGTGCAGGATTTTTCGGCCTCAACGCACTCCTTACAATGCCTTAGGCTTCGGCCGATACGGCCGGGGCTTTTCTTTTGCTCAGGACTTGCTGGTCGCCCTGCGCCAACACTAACCGAATAGCAACCCAGAAAGGACAATTGATGCAATGAACGAAGAATCAAAGAAACCCCTGAGTGACAGCGACATTCCAGCGTCCTTGCGGCGCGGAAAGAAGGAGCCATACAAGATGGTTCCCCTTCGAATCCCGCTTTCCTGGTGGGAGGAGTTGCGTGCCCTATCTCGAGAGTTTGACCAAGACGTCTCGACATTCTTGCGTGAGGCAACCGAAGATTGGCTGCGCCGGGCTCGCAAGGTCCACCAGACCAATACATCGCGCGACAAAGGCCGCGATGTCTAACCGGTCGAAAGGTGGACGACAAACGATGCCTGGAGACCACCTAGACCCTCTATAAGGTTTGACCGATACCAACCTGCGCACACCAGACGTAATCTTCTGATCAGGAACAACGGATTCGGCAACATGCGCTTGAAGGCGTTGATGCACCTGACGCTTTGAGCGCGATAGCGCCGAGCAATCGTTTCCAACTCAATTGGCAGCCAGTGCCCGCTCTGCGTGCAAACGCCGACGTGTGCCTGGCTGCCGGAAAAGGAACCACTATGGAGAATTCCGACACCATCAAATACCCGATGCTGGAGTCCATCCTGGCAATCCAGAACCTACCGCTTCAACCGATGTACACCAACCGCGACGTAGCCAAGATCTTCCAAGTCTGCGTTCGCGCAATTCAGAACTGGATCTCCGCGGGGCGCCTCAGCCCGCGCGATCTCCCGGGCCGCTGGAAGTTCTTCCCGCAGGACCTGGAAGACTTCCTGGCATCAAGCCGCAAGGAGACGTGCTAGGTGGCTTCGACGGTCCAATTAGGGGGAAACACTGAGGCGCACGAGCACCAGTTAGTTCGTGACTGTTCCGTATATCGAGCGATCACGCATCCTTCGGTCGCCTGTGCACCTTGTCTCGGAGACCTTCACGGCGTTTCGCACTTTATACGCAAAAAAGACTGCGAGTTCGATTCCAACCAGGGAAAGGAAATGCATATATGAGCATCATGAATTTGCACGATGGTTCGCAAATTGCATGCGATCTGCACGAATCATCTGCAACATGCGGCCCGTGCGCGACGATACCCATCACATTGTCTGAATTGCTCGTCGCGCTGAACGAAACAGCGCCAAAATCCTTACCGATGCTTCGGTCCACTGCGTCTAAGTTGGCCGTGTATTTCAACATGCAACCCGAGGAAATCTCCTTGGACAGCGTGTATGGATTGCATGGACGATTTCGGCAGTACCTCGTCAGTCGCAAGTATGCCGAGAACTCCATTCGGTCGTACGTGAACTACCTGCGAATTCTGATCCAGGAGGCGCGAAGGACCGGCTGGAGTCCCTACCTCTCTGTTCCAGAGGAGTGGCGGAAGGTGCTGTTGCTTGCTCCGAGGAGGAAGTGCACCAGCATTGCGCGTGCATTGTCTCTTGTGCGTAAGCATCCCAAAGACATCACTGTGGATGACGTTGCGGAGTGGGGTCAAGCAGCCAATGCGGAAGGGGAATCGTCCACCGTGGTGGGGCGTAAGCAACTCCTGTTCTGGCGCCTGCTGAAAGAGTTCGGCTTCACCACGTACGAACCGCTTTCTGTTGTTCGATCCCGCAAGTACATGGTTTCTTTCGAACATCTTCCGGAGGAATTGCAGCGTGAATTAGTGCTGCTGCTGAACTGGAAGACCGCAGAGTTTTCCCCTGATAGACCCAAGGGAGCACAAATCCGCCAAATTACCGCCGACGGCATTCGACGTCAGGTGTGCCAACTGTACGGGTTTGCCACAACCGTCAGGAAGCTAACAGGCATCAGTTCGCTGGCGGGTCTTGTACTGCGGGAGATCGTGTCGGACTACCTTTCCTGGTGCATTAACGAGCGCGGAGTACAAGGTGAGACCCTCCTAACGCATCTCGGGCGGCTGGAAGTTGCACTTAGGCAACATCCACGCCATGCATTGCTTGATATCTCGTGGTTCAAGCCACTCCTTGAATCGCTACCGTCTACGCCATTGGCTGAGCGTCGTAAGCGAAAAGAGAAAAAGTACCTGGACTATTCGGCTCTTGAAGCGGTTCCAGAGAAGATCCGGGTAGCACGAGAGTCAGGCCAAACTTCATGCAGAGTTCCGAAGGCTGTGTCCGCAGAAGGCGAATTTCTGATTCGATGGCTGCTGGCTCTTCCATGGAGGCAACGGAACATCCGCGAGTGTCGCATTGGCGGAACATCACCAAACATCTTCAAGGCGACGGTCCCGAATGGCATTTCGGTAGATATGCCGCAGTGGATACGAGATGAAGCACATAGGAACCCTACTGCATTGTTCTGGCAGATGCACTTCGGGCCAAAGGAAACAAAGACAGGCAAGGAGATTCATGCATTTGTCCCGCGGCCACTCATCAAGCCCCTTGAAGAATATTTGGAGAAAGTCCGGCCCCTGCTTGTGACGGAAAGAGATCCGGGAACTCTTTTTATGACAAAGAGCGGCATGGCACTGGATGAATACCACGTTTATCACCTCGTCACGCGCCTCACGGAAAAATATGGCGGCCGAAGAGTAAATCCCCACCTCTTCCGAGACATCGTGGCATTTGCCTGGCTCAAGGAGCATCCCAAGGATTATTTGACGCTGTCCAAGATCCTTTGGCATGCGAACGTCAACGTCACGTTGAAAGTCTATGGAAGCCGTTTTGATGAATCAAGCGGCGTGTGTGCGATGGAAACCTGGCTCGAACAGCGACAAGTGGGGGAGGCTGCAAAATGAGGGGAGAAGACGTCCTTCTATCAAACCTAATCAATGACAAGGCAGCGGCTGTGAGGCTAGGCCTTAGTCCGCCGACGCTGCGTTCGTGGCGTTGCCGTGGCGTCGGGCCGGTTTATATCAAACTTGGCCATGGGAAGCGAGCTGCGGTGCGTTATGATCTCCGTGACCTGGCTCAGTTCATCGAGCAGGGCCGTCACGATTCTTCTTCCTCAGTGCGGGCCGCATCCGAGGAATGAGCGTGGAGATTTACAAGCGCATAGGGTCCAAGTACTGGCTCGTGGACTTCACGGTGAATGGAGAACGGCACCGAAAGAGTACACGAGCCACAACCAAAACAAGAGCGATGGAGATAGCAGCGGATCTGATCAAGGAAGCGCAGGCCGGTGAAGCGCCGAAGCCCAAAGGGCCGGCGCCGCGGCTCAAGCAATTCGTTGATGATCGCTTCTTACCTTTCATCAAGAACTCACAACTTGATCCTGATTCCAAACGGTATTACGAGAACGGGTGGAGGATGTTGAAGGCAATGAACATCGCTGAGCGGCCGATAAACAGCATCAAGTCTGCCGACTGTGCGGTGCTTCCGTTCCCTGGGTCAGGGGCGAATGCTAACTGTGCACTCAGGACCATGCGAAGGATTTTATCCTTCGCTAGGGACTCTGAGCTGCTCGAGAACGTTCCGAAGATTCCACTAAGGAAGGAACATGAACGTTCAGCAACCTTCTCAGCAGAACAAGAGAAGGCGCTGATCGAAGTAGCGCCGCAGCCGTTGCGCGACGTTTTCCTTATCTCGGAAGATTCAGGACTGCGTCCGGACGAGATTATCCGGATGCGGCTGGAAAACGTACTCTGGGACAAGAACCTGATCTTTAATCCAGACGGCAAGACGCCGAAAGCCCGTCGGCACGTTCCATTGAGCGATCGGGTCCGTACGATCTTGCAGGCTCGTGCAAATGGAGCAACGGAAGGGTGGGTGTTTCCATCGCCACGGAAGAAGGGTTCGCCCATCAGCTACTACCTGGTTGCGAAAGGCATGAAAGTCGTAAGGGAGAAGTTGGCGCTTCCAAAGGACCTGGTGCTGTATTCGGCACGGCATACGTTCGCGACCGACATGCTGGAGGTCACCGGCAATCTGGCGCTCGTGCAGAAGATGATGGGGCACGAGTCAATTACCACAACGCAACGCTATCTGCATCCGGAGCTGAAGGATGTGGCTCAACTCGTGAATGAGCGCAATGCTGAACGCGCGGGTTGAGGATTTACGGCACAGTTTACGGCACAGTGGGTGATGGTCGGGAGCTAAGTTGTTGAAAACTTTGGCTGCCCCCCAGGGATTCGAACCCCGATATGCTGATCCAGAGTCAGCTGTCCTACCATTGAACGAGGGGGCAGTGTCGTGCGGCTAGATTGTGCGTCGCGCTTGAAGAGAAACTCTCGCGACGCTTCGATTCTACGTGGTGCCTCCCAAGATCGTCAACTCGCCGTTGCCACCGCTGCATTGCTGCCGGTGGTCCCTTCTTCTCGGGCTTCTGACGCACGTTTCGTAGACTGATAGAATTGTCGGTCGGCCTGGTGGTT
>Ga0307375_10001929_pt1 | contig 21837 bp, 22 predicted proteins | sample TR1MG_FD_202531 | JGI IMG/M metagenome (GOLD analysis project Ga0307375, IMG submission 202531) | Soil microbial communities from Risofladan, Vaasa, Finland - TR-1 | ecosystem: Environmental > Terrestrial > Soil > Coastal area > Acid sulfate soil | place: Finland: Risofladan, Vaasa | collected...
CTCACCGAGCAGCCGACGTTGCGCTTCGCGCACAGAAGGACCACATCCTTGTGGCACTCCTTCAGATACTCACGGATCATCTTCGTCTTCTCAGAGTTGTCGAAGACGAAGAGCTGGTAGGCCGTAGTGGTGTTGAACTTCACGGCGCGGACGGCCGCGACGAGATCATCGAATCCTTCGTACGCCAGGATGGCCACACCGATCGGTGGCTTCTTGCTTGCAGGCACTAGCTCACTCCCATCGACAGAACCCCACAGTGTCCCTTGGCACCCGAACGTGACTCGATAGCCTTGAAGAACATTCCGATCCGTTCGGCAACTTCGATCATGGTGTCAGGCTGGCTGGCGCAGTAACTGACGATCAGTCTTCCTCCTGGCTTCAGGATGCGGGCCATGGTTGCCAGGAAGGTGTAGGCCTTCTCCTCCAGATCCTGCCCGACTGAGAACAGGAACGTGCTCATGACGACGTCGTACTTGTCGTGGTAGAAGAACTCGTGCTTCGGTGGCATGTGGAGGGGATCGCAGATCAGCCTGAGCTTTGGCACCTCAGCAAACGAGTAGAGGTCTCGAACAGAGTGGTAAACTGTCGGGTGCTTCAGACTCAGACACAGATGTGTCAGTATCCCCAGTGTGTCGTACGCACAGAAGACCTGGTCTCCTTTGCGAAGGAGTTTAAGAAGAGATCGATGCTCCCAGGTGCGAAGCTCCTCCAGCTCTGGCCCCACGTTCGACACGTGCCAAGGAATGGTTTCTAATCGATTATTAAGAAGCCGGTGGACTGCCAACAGCTCTTGGCTCTCCTGCTTCCCAACCACTTCTTCTGTTTCTCCCATAGCTATTTCAAGTCCTTCACTGTTCTGAAGCCACTCCACCGTTCTTTTTATTACTCTTCTTCTACGACACCTTCTTCTACAACTACCCTAGTCTTGATATTCGCTATCTGGTCCTTAGTGCAATTGGTCAAATCAGCCGTCCTCCGAGTGCTCCACATCTTGTTGTGGTCGTTTTTTGGGGCACCACAAGATGTTGTGGACGTTTCTGGTTGTCCTCCCCGTTTTGAAGCACACTTTGTTGTGGTCCCTTCTGCACGACCACAACATCTTGTGGATAACCCTCCTGTTATGACTTCATCGAGCGTGACACTGACCTCATGAGATCCGCTGGATTGATGCTCAGCGCCACGCAGATCTCGTAGAACCTAGTCACTGGCATCTCGGCCGAGCCTGCCTCGTGCTTGCACATCTGAAAGCGCGAGACCCGGACTCGCCGGGCCAGCTCAGTCTGAGTCACTCCAAGAGTCTCGCGATACTCGGCGAGCTTACGTCCAAGGAGTTGGAGGAGTCTCTTGGACCCCGGTGTCTCCTGCCGCTGACGCACTCGCCGTCCCCTTCTTGCAATCGTGCGTGTCACAGCCTCGTGATTGTGTGCTGCTCTACCTCGATCATGCCAGCAGAGAACTTGCCAGGGAATTCTCTCTTGATGTTGGCGTCCAACACGTTGTTCACACCCTGCATCAGCTTGTCCAGATGCTCCATCGGAGTCTTCAGGCCGTACACTGGCATCGGATGCAGCTCGCTCTCAGTGAGCATGCTGTAGTTGTACGCAACGATCTCGAACTTCATCTGGTCTTGGTTGTCCCTGGTCTCGGTGACCGACCAGGGAACGTGCGACGGGTCAAGAATCAAGTGGACCGCGTACACCAGCAGCTCGCGGAGTCTTTGTATCTCTGGCCCATCGACTCCCTCTATCAGATCAGTCCAGACAGTGGCCGTGCACCTACCGACTTTGCGAACGTTGACCAACTGCTCACCCATCCCGAACTGCTTCTGCAGCTGGCCCACCGTCATCGACATGGAGCCATGACCCTCGGGCTTGGTGACATCGTTGATCAACACCTGCTCGTTGTCCCACATGTTGTGAGCCTGAGCGAACTCCAGTATCGAATAGAGCGCGTCGTCGTTCACCCCGGCGGTCTCGAACACATTGCGACCCTTGTACGACCGGACCCTGATCCATCCACGCTTCATGACGTCCGTAAGCAATTGTCGCCGCATGTCGGGGTCCTTAGCGTAGACAGCCTGACTCTTGTCAGCGACCGCATCGGGATGCAGCCCGAACTTGGTGGGATTCTCCAACACAGTCTTGGCGTGCTCCCACACCTCAATCTCCTCGCCAGTCCTGGCATTCAACCAGTATCCTTCGCCCAGTGGCATGGTCTACCTCACTCTCATGTCGTATTTCAGCGGGCTCTCGCCGTCCCACAGCTTGCATCCTGGGAAGGCCCTGAACTTGTACCAGCCCTCGCGCCGCAACTTACCTTTGTTCTTCGACAGGAACTTTGCAGTCAGCGCCAGGTCCTCCTTGGTCTCACCAGGTAGACCATACATGAACGAGGCTGTGATCGGAAGACCTACTTCGGCAGCCAGATCCACAGCTCGTTGGTGGTCCTCGACCGTCGCTCCCTTGTTGACTAGCTTCAGAAGTCGCGGGCTCGCAGTCTCGGCGCCAAACCTGATCCTGCTGAAGCCCATCTTCTTCATGCGGACGAAGAGCTTCTTCGTCGCCGTGTTCGATCGGATGAACCCCCGCAGCGTGAGCTTCTTGTTCAGCTCATGCCCCATCCACCATGCGAAGAACTCGTCGAATCGTTCCTCGGGATAGGCCCACAGGTCGTCGAGAATGTACAGCTCCTTCATGTGTGGGTATCGCCTGAGGAGATACTTGATCTCGTCTGCAAGGCTCGCCACCGACCGGAGCCTCGGCTTGCCCCACTGTGCGCGTGATGTACAGAAGGCACAGTTGTAAGGACAGCCACGAGACGTGATGATCGGAACCGAGGAACCGCATACACCACGCTCCGGCCACTTCAGGGTGTCGATGTCTTCGATCCGCTTCTCCACAACTGTCTTCATCGCGACGTGGCCCATGATGATTGCGTTCAGTGCACGCTCACCATCTCCCCTGACGATGTTGTGGAACGGATGCCCATTGAACTCCTCTAGCTTCCGCCACAGTGCTCCCTGGCCACCGAGCACGATCCTACTGTTCGTACTGGTGACACTGAGACGCTGGGCAATGTCAAAGGCTTCCGAAAGGCCCCAGGCGTTTGTGGACAACCCAACGATGTCGGCACCATGAAGGTCGCGCCAGTCCTTCACGTACACTGGCTTGGCATCGAGCGTGTTGGTGAGCAGATAGCCCACGCCAAGTGGGATCTCCGAGATCGGGTGCTCGCCACCACACATGTAGAGTTGGACCTTCATCTTGGTTTCCTCGCATGCACTACAATGTCACACGCACGGCATGGCATCAGGGCCACATCAAACTTGGAATCCAAGAAGAGCTTCACCAGAGTCTTCGGTGTGTACCCCCACTTGTGGGCCATGGTCTCACCCTTCTTCTGCCAGCCATAGAAACCAGCCATCGCGTGGTCGAAGTTCGATTCTGGCACAAACTCAGACTGCCCCGACATCACCAACTGTTGGGCATGGTAGAGGATGTTGGGAACCGTGACGTCCAAACCACCATCTGGTAGCATGATCCGGTGCCACTCCTTTAGTGTGGCGACGGCCTCGGAAAGAGTGAGGTGCTCAAGAAAATGGCGAGCCCGGAGGCTCGCCACTGACCTGTCTTTGAGTGGTGTGTGCCACGCTGGGCACACATAATCGACGTGAGGCGCCGGAACTATATCGAGGACCCTGAATCCCGGTTCTGGGTTCCGACCACCGCCAACGTCGAGCTTGATTCCTGGCATGGCGCCTTCCTCGCAGCAACTAGGTGATAGGTGTAACGCTTGTGGTCGGGAACCTGTTCCCAGCGATCGACGACCTCGAATCCGACTTGTTTCGTAACATTCAACACCAACTCTGGGTCCAGGTCAAACCATTTGTGGTAGAAATTGCTATTAGGTTTTTCAAGCGCGGGATGTGAGAAGACAACAAGACCATCAGGTGTGAGGACCTCGCGGATCTTCCTGAGGCTCTCTCCAATCGGTGCACTCAGATGCTCGATTGTTTCCAGGCTGACCACGGCCGAGATCTGCAGGTTGATTCGTGGATCGAATCCACTCTTGTCAATGTCGTGGACCCGGTAGTTGATCTTCTCAGAGCAGTAATGCCGCCTGGCGTGGGTCACGGCCTCGGCCGAGCGGTCGAGCCCGATCACGTGCTTCGCAACAGTGCTGAGTATCAGACTGCCGTAGCCGCACCCACAGGCTGCGTCGACAACCGTGCGGCCGTAGAGGAGCCGTGCCGCCCACTTGTACCGCTCCTTGTGGTGCTTCTCGATCTCGCCGAGGCTCTTCCCCATCTGTCGTTCGAGCGGCATCAGACCTCCAGGTACTTGCCCCGCGACTGCATCTTGTGCTGACGCAGGAGCTGAACGAACCGCTTCTTCGACATCATGTGCTGGTTCAGGAAGAGCCACGGGCTCTTGAACCATTTCTTGTCGCCATCGATCCGCATGGTGCTGAAGTCCATGTCCGACCGCACGAAGCCCATGGTCACGGCCGCATCCCACAAGTAAGATCCGGGGAACGGCTGGCAGATGTAGACCTCCCAATGGCGGAAGTTGCTCTTGGCCTCGTACTCCCGCACACGACGGAAGCTGTCGATCAGCTCCTCCTCCGACTCGCCGGGGAAGCCGTGGACCTGTGATCCACCGATAGGCAGGTTAGCCTGGGTCGCCAGCTCAATCGTCTTCTCGATGTGTTCGAGCGTGACGATGCCCGCCTTCATACGCCGGAGCGTTCTTGGGTTGAGAGACTCGCACCCCATCCCGAGACGTATCGCTCCGATCTCCTTCAACAGTTGGATCGTGTGGTCCTTCACGAGGTTGGCGTTGAGCGAGACCGGGTTGATCTGGAACGTGTTCAGGAGGTCCCGCCTCGCGAGGATCTCGTGCAGCTCTTCGAGACGTCGAGGCGCCGCGAGGAACGTGTCGTCCTGAAAGAAGAAGTGGGGATTGCCGGTCTTCTGATACCGCAGCTGCATGACATCGGCAAGCCGCTCGGCCGAGAGCCAGCGAGGCTTACCCTGCAGTCTGCACTCGACACAGTGAATGCACTTGAACGGGCAGCCACGAATGGTCGCGATGTCGAAGCGTTGCTCGGGCATCCGTTCGACGTCGATGTGAAGGTCGTCGAGGTCGAACTGCGGCGGAGGTGGGTTCCTGTTGAAGCCGCCCTGGTCACCCCACCACACGAGACCTGGTATCTTCGAGAGATCAGGACGCCGAGTCTTTGCGTAGGCCCTGACAAGTTCGAGAGCAGGGATCTCGCCCTCGCCCACCACACCGCAGTCGGCCGCGAACGGGAGGGACTCCGGCAATCCTGTGAGGTGCGGACCGCCCATGATAATCGGTCCGTTGAATCCAGTCTGCCGCAGCCACAACACAGTCTTGACAGCGTCCATCCACGCCTCGGTGACACTGCTGATCATCACCATGTCGGGATCAGACGTTCGGCAGTCATCGAGCCACTTGGCAAACACGAACTCGTGACCGGGCTCGTTGTGCTCGATATGATCCTTGAGCATACGGAACCCGAGGTAATGAGATCGGAACGGGTCCTTGATGAACCCATGCCGCTGCAACGGTTTGAACATAGTTATGCGCATTAGAATAGCTCCTCGTAGGGGACCCTCGGGAATATCTCCAGCTTACCGCCAGCCGTCGCGTTCCAAATGGTCCGACCCTCCTGCCAGAAGGTCTTCTTCGCGACCTCGTAGCCATGGAACACGAGATCCCACTTCGCCGGGTTCGCCTTCTTGCCCTGGTAGTAGTCCTTCTCACTCACGAAGTGGCCACCGCCACAATCCATCCCGATCACGATGGTCGACTCTGCGCCCAAGTAGTACGCGAGCTGCAGCATCATGTACGCCACGGTCGAACCCCAGTAGACATCCTCGGCGAAGTTGGTCGAGAAGCGCCAGTCAGGGTTCTCGTAGTGGAAGTTCACCAATAGAGCGTCGTCCCCAGTCACATAGCTGTCGAGCGCTCGGGGAAAGAGCTTGGTCATCCCAGGCACATGGTACGCCATGATGTCGTCGTGGAAGTTCCACACCATCTGCTTATCTTCGAGGCAGTAGTACGTCGGTGTGAATGGTAGCTTGTCGCGCATGATCATGTTGCAGACGATCACGATCTCACCCTGCAGCTTCGAGAGATCGAGCTTCTTCAAACTCGGACCATTGCCAACAATCCAAACGCGCTTGCCCTCGGCCGCGCCCTTCAACTGGTAGAGCCTGTTGTAGTCGAGTCGCCTCATTGGCCTATGCACCTCGCATCACAACGGCGGCAGAGGAAGTTCTGGTCTTGCTGCGCCAAACGTACTACCGCCGGGACGATCCCGTCCATGATCGGCTGCAGCTTCTCCTTCATCACGTTGCCCAGGATGACCTCGTTCTCGTAATCGTTACAGCAGAGTATGACGTCGCCCTTCCAGTTGAAGTGAAGCCACTGTGTGCGCCGGGTACACGGTTTCAGGCTGGCGTCCTTCACCTGATACTCGTACTTACCCCGGAGATTCCCGGCCCGGTTGGTGTAAGCGATCACCTTGATGCGCGGGTACCGGACCAGACCCCAGGTGCCGCACTTCGTCTGCCAGAACTCCTTGATCGGTGCTTCATCGCCATACGCATGGACGACAACCTGTGGCCCGCCGACCTGGGCCTCCTCAAGGAACTGGCGGACGTTGCGCAGGCTCTTGTCGTATGACAAGCCCATCATCTCCTCGTAGTCGGTGCGCCGAGTACCATGGAATGAGAGGATGACCGTCAAGTTCTTGTTCTTCCCGGCTGCGACGATCTGTCGTGACTTCGTGCGATCCAGCAGTGAGCAGTTCGTCGAGATCTCGACCATGCCGTCTCCGACATGGTCGAGTGCGTAGCGCAGTCGGTCGACGTACTTCGGATCAGTCAGGGGCTCGTTCTGCATGTACAGCGGCAGCTTCTTGATCGCCACCTGCGCTTCCCCCAGCCTCCGCCAGATCATCCGGTACACCTCGTTCGTCATCACTGCGTTCTGCTTCGCCAGCATCGACTTCCTGTGCGGGCAGATCAGACACCTCGCCGTGCACATCGTCGTCGTCTGGATCTGAACTGTCTTTTTCACCTGTGTCTCCGATCAGTGCTCTCGCCTGCTGCAGATCCTCGAAGTAGTCGATGTCGATTGCGCTGGCTTGATCAACTTCGATCGCCTTCGGTCGTTGCCCGATGCGCGAGCCACCCTGCAAGATGACCTCGCGTGTGAAGAGGAAGAAGCCCGAGGTGAGCCGATAGACCGGCTCAAGGTCCTGTGTCCTCGGGAGCTTGCCGGGGTGGAAGTTGACCGGCCGGTCTTTGTACCAGCAGAATGTCTGCACGGGGAAGACCGAGAACGCGCTGTCGTATCCCTTCTGTGTCACGGCATCAACTGCTTCGCGCAGGTACTTCAGCTTCATCAGCGGTGACGTGACGTGGTAGAGGAGGTACGCATCCGCCTCGACCCTGCTCACGAACGATCGGTAGATGTCCTCTCCAAGTACATTGTCCTCGTCGAGAGTCTTCGGCCGCCGCATGAGCCGGACCTTGTCTGAGATCACGCTCTTGACGATCGATGGCTTGCTGCACCAGATGTAGTTGTCGACATCCTTCAGGCAGTCGACACTCTTGATCGCCCAGTTCAGCAGCGGCATGCCACCAAGATCACGCAGATTCTTGTTCGGCAGCCTGACATTGTTCAACCGGATCGGTGTGAACGCTACAACCTTCATTGTCCCCTCCTTCGAGTAGACCCCTGATCATCCCGTTCACACCCTCACGCTTGCCAAGCGCAGTCAGCTCATGCTTCGACCAATGCTGCGCGTAGAGGTGCTTCGCTTTCCAATCGATTGGACGGGCGCGGCCAACACCGAACGGGATGTTCTTGTATGGAAGGCCAGCCTTGCCCTTGGACGTATTGTGGAACCGCTGCTCACAGGTTATCGCATTCCTCTGTGCGGTGAGCAGGTAGAGAAACTTCTGGATTGATGCGTACGGGAGATAGACCAAGCTCTGCTGGACCGGGCTGCGGAACCTCTGGCCGAAGAGCGGAAACTTACCCTCAGCCGCCCCCTCAACGGCGTTCATCCAGTTCTTGCCTACAACCAGACAGTCCTGCTCGACGTAGATGAAGTTGGCGTTGCAGTTCCACGCGTAGGCCGCACCGAGTATGAAGCCACGAATCCAACCGTTGAAGTGGGTCTTCGAGTTGTATTGGTAGTTCTCGTCGAGTTGCACCCACTCGATGCGTGGGTCTGGCTTCGGCTTGTAGGGGGACGCCGAGTCGATAACGATTACCTTTGCTGGCTGTGTGTATCTGAAGAGGAAGTACTTCCAAACCTCGTGCCACACCAGGCCGCGAATCACGGCCTCGCCAACCTGGGGGTGCCCGCGTACGGCGCCACTGGTCCCACCCGGTTGCTTGCAGTACCAACCACTGCCGATGACATATTTGCTCATGCTAGTGGCTCCTCGTGCAGTCCGCCAGGTCAAGGTGAATGCTACCATGGTTAGGATTCTTGCCTGTCATAGGGCATCTCATTTCTTCTTCTTCTCCGGTAGCCGCTCGACTTCGTACTGAAGCCAGTGCCACACCGCGTCAACGATATCCAAGCCAGACCACTCAACCGCGTAGTGGCCTTGCTCTCCGTACGGCCGGTTCTTTACGAAGCTGTGGTTCCACGGCTTGAAGATCGAGAGCGTAGGCATGCCGTAGGCGGCCGCCGCGTGCGCGAGGCCAGTGTCGTTCCCCAGATAGATGTCACACGACTTTAGGGCTCCCAGGGTGCCACGCAGACCGAGCTTGCCACACAACGAGATGATGCTGTCCCCAGCCTCGGACACAATGTCTCGACCATCGCACTCATAGTCCTTCTTGTCACCGAGTAGGAAGGACATGCCGCCGAACATCCTGAATCGCTTGGCGATCTCGACGAAGTTCTCATTGCCCCAGTGCTTCTTCTTGCTCCAGTCGTCACCCTTGAAGTACCCTATGCCGAGCGCGAGGCGTGGGCCAGGGTATGTGATGTCGACCTTAGTCGAAGGCACATGGGGCTCTGGCATCGGAGACTTGAAGCCGAACTTCCTGGCAACAGCAAAGGCCATCTCCATCTCGTGCACCGGCCAGCGCTGGAACCACTGCACCCGGTCCTCACCAGGATTGCGTCGAAGATACGCCCACTCAACCCTGGGGATCTTGAACCGCTGCACGATCGGTGCGTAGTCACAGCACATGATCAGCACGTCGAAGTGGTACCGCTGAATGCCGTTCGTGTCTCCCATGCTCCATATCTTCTTAACACCTGGGCACGTTTTGAGGACCTCGATCGCTGCTTTCCGTTTGGGGTCAGCTACGACGTGGACCTCGTGGGTCCTATTGCCCACGTCACCAAGCACAGACAAGGCCTTCAGTAGAGGCGTTGTCAAGATCGCGTTCCCGAGGCCATAGATCTGCGCGACTAGGATGCGCATCGTTTCCCCCTGCACCATCGCTGGAACCTGCTCCGCAGCTCACGACAATCACGCTTCTGCCGTCCCTTCCGCGACACCGTGATTCCCGATGGCGTGCGGTGGTAGTAGTACAAGACCTCTGGCAGGAACTTTGCCTTGCAGTCTGTGGCCGCGAGCACGAGCGCCAGGTTGAAGTCGGTCGCATATGGGATGTCAAGCTGCAGATCGTATGGCGACTCGTCGTACACGCTCTTCCTGAACGTGCGGAAGTGCTGGGCTCCCCACCAGCCACCATTGAACGCCTGCAGAAGACTCTTCCCCCCGGGCAGGTGGGTGGAGAACCCACGAGCGCCACTTGGGTGGTGCGCGAACTGGGACCAAAGGTGCCCCAGCTTCCTGTCCGTCAGGTAATGCGGCCGGACCTTCTTGACCGCGCCTGGCGACAAACGATCATCGGCATCCAGGAACCCGCAGATCCCATCACGAGGCTCTGCCCTATCGATCAGCTCGCGATAGACATTCGGCAGCCCTGGTCTCGTGCTGATGTTCACATGGATGTTGCCACCGCAGCTCAGCTCCTGCTTGACGAGGCGTACCTTCTTGTACGTGTCATCAGTAGTTGAACAATCGACCAAGACCTGCGCCGTCCAATGCGGGTCTACCTGGTTGGCCACCGAGAGCAGCGCACGCCGTATCGTATTCTGCGCGTTCTTCGCTGGGATCAGGATCATCATTTGCCGATACCCTTCTTGCCGCGCTTTCTCCTGAAGTAGTTCCGGCAGAGCAGCTCCATTCGCTCGTCAGTCTTGCGGCCGCCGGGTGCCATTTTGGCAGGATGCCAGATCTTCAGCTCAGGCCGACGGTGTGTTGTTAGCCGGTAGTCCTCGGGGTGCTTCCAAACGTTGTAGCAGTAGCCCTTGTTGTTCTTGATCTCGTAGCCAGCGGTCTTCACCAGGAACGTGAGCCACGGGTCATCCGAGATCGCGAGCGACTTACGTGTGTCTCGGAACTGCCCCAGTAGGTAGCCGAGCTGTCGCATGCCCTCGATGCACGGCCGGGTCAGACACATCACTGCGCCATACACACAGTGCCTTTCCCAGCCAGCCTCCGGCTGGCGGCCGCCGGTCATGCCCATGATCTGTGCCCAGCGTCGATCGAACATCTGCTTCCACGTCTTGCCAATCGGAGTCACGGTACCGACCAGCCCGACGCCAGGCTTCTGCGCGTCCTCGATTGTCTGCGCGTCCGCGCCGTCGCCTATGAACAGGGCGTCGTAGTCGAGTGACAGGAAGTGATCGAAGCTGTAGTGCTGGTCTGCCCACTCCAAGGCGTCGCAGAGCAAACCGTACATGCCCGCACCCCAACCCCACTGGTACCCCGACTTGTAGACCCCAACCTGGGGGTAGTGCATCTTCACGTACTCGGCGATCTGATTCTGCTTCGCTGGGTCGCCACGCGAGCCGCGATCAATCGCGAGAATGACATGCGGCGCCGTCGTCGAGTAATGGAAGATCGAGTCCACCTCGTCGAGCACGAAGTCAGGGTAGTCGTGGCACCTTACGCAGATGCACAACTTGGCATGGCGGCCCATCAGTCCTCCTCCGGAACGTACCCGAAGTAGCTCGCGATTTCCCAATCCACTGTGTCCTCGATCGCGAGGCGGACCCGCGTGGTCAACTCTTTCAAGTACTGCTTCTTCGCGTAGTACTCCCGGCGATCAAAGATGGCTTTCGACATACGACCACCGGACATGACCTCTTGAGGAACGTCGTGCAGTTCTAAGTCGCGAGTTGTCAGCGAGAACTTCATGGCCATCTCACGCAGGGGCATCGTGAAGTCAGTAAGGAGATCCTCAAACCGGATCACGAGGAACCGTTCCGGATGCTTCTCCGCGTAGTCGCGCCAGTTCTTGTAGATCCTATTGAGGTGCACGAGCTGCGCGATGTGGGCCTCCGGCTCCTTCAGCTTCCCTGCAGGCTTCCCGATCTTGATACGGTGTTTCAAGAACCCGAGTGACCAGGACATGGGATCGCGCACGTTGATTGTGTGCGCCATCGTCGGAAGGTCAGCCGCGAGGAATTCCATGCGGGGGTTGTCGGCGAGCCATTCGCGTGCAACGGCAGGGTCGATCGCGTGGTGCTTGCACTGGAACTGGTTGGTCAGGTAGAGGGCCTGTCGCGGAGAGAAGTTGAGCTTGACGAGCTTCTCTAGGTAGTTGGTGCCCGAGCGCTGAATCCCATACTGTTTGATGACGATGCGTTGTTCAGCTTGCTTCACTAGCGCCCCCCAGCAGCGTTTCCACGAGATCGCGGAAGCCGATCTTCTTGTGGCTCTCCGGGTAGAGGAGGTTCTTCATCAGCCTCTGCCGGATGCCCCAAGGATCAGCTTGCTGCTGGGCCTGACGCTTGACCTGCGGCTGCTGGGCCTGCGCGGTGGGTTGCGGCTGTTTGGCTTGAGCCTTTCCCTTCCGCTTGGGCTGTCGCCGCCGGGCCGCAGGCTGAGTGGCCTGCTGCGCCTGGTCTGGCACCTGCACTGTGGCGGGCTTTACACCGTAGCCCATCCTCTGGAGTTCACCGGCTATATTGCTCCACCAGAACGGCAGCACCTTGATCACGTTACCCAGGTGCTTGCAGACCGAACCTCGGTGCATCTTGTTGCGCGTCTCCGGCGGGTGGTCGGTGACGATGCCGCCCTCGTAGCGGGTCGGCGGGTTCGTGTGCGCGTCGTTTCGGAAGGCCGCGCCCTGGGTGATCAGAATGTACTGGTATCCCCACATGAGGAACGCTTCGCAGTCGCAGTGCACTTTCAGGTCGCCGCCGATCGCGGCTCGGGTCGCATCGCCGATGTTACGGAAGCGGGGGTCATCGAGGACGTCTCGGAGTTCGACCAGCTGTACAAGCTGCTTGTGTCGAAGGCCAGGCCGGGACTCAGATGGTGTTGAGAACTTCAGGATGTCGAACTCGATCCCATCGTAGCTCACACCCAGGTCACGGATCGCGTTGTAGTGCTGCTCCATGTGGATGAAGTCCCAGTCGATGTTGCCCCACAACTGGGAGTAGTTCAGTTCGAGCAGCTTGGCCACAGGAATTCCCCTACCATCTAAATCAATATACGGTCGAGACCCGCAGACAACAAGCCAAAAAAGAAGAGCCGGGAGGCTTGGGCCTCCCGGCTGGCTGAGGAACTGAACAGGGCGCTAGAGGCGCCCGGCATCCATGTCCAGCTGGATCTGCGCGAGCTTGTCTCGGACCCACTCGTGGCTGCGGATCTGGACCTCGACCGATCGCTTGCACGCAGCGACGACCAGCTTCATCTGGTCGTCACAGAGCTGCTTCATGCGCGGCAGATCGCAGAAGTGCGTCGGCGGCAAGTAGCCGAGGTTCACGAACGTCGAGCAGATCTGCCAGCTCATGTCCATACCACCGCCGTTCAGCGCGAGGACATAGCGCCCCTCGTCAGTGAGCAAGATCAGCGTGCAGTTGTCGAGCGCTTCGTGGATGTCTTCCGGCACGCTGAACCCCGACGGGAGTGGGTAGTAGTAGTCCATCATAGGTTCGTACGTGTCATAGAGCGAACCGGAGGAGCAGTCCTCGTAGTCGCAGTCAACTGTGCCTTCGCCGCTGCACACGCTGCATTCGACCGTGCCTTCGCCGTCGCAGGACCCGCACTCGGCTTTGCCGTCGCCACCACACGACTCGCAGTCAACTGTGCCTTCGCCGCCGCAGTCGGTGCACTCACTGAGCATGGTATTGCCGATGTCCACCGAGCCCCAGCCCCAGCAGGACTTGCACTCCTCTTTGCCGGAGCCCGCGCAGTCAGGGCAGTCAGTGTCCTGGCCCGCACACACGGGGCACACTACCTGGCCCTCGTCGCACGACTCGCACTCCACGGTCTCGTCGCCCCCGCACTTTGGACAGACGATCAGCTCGGGTGCGATCTCCCACTCTGCGTGGTGATCACTCCAGGCGTAATCGACCGGCAGCACATCCAGGCACTCCGTTGTGAGCGCCAGCTTGTCCAACTTCTCCTGAATCGTCTGGTTAGCCTCGACTGCTGTTCCCATGGCTCCCGTCCTTTCCTGCGAGTATTATACCCAATGCGATATAACAGTCAAGTGTTATGTTGGAATATGCAGAAAAAACCCCCGGCAAGTTGGGGTGCCGGGGGTCATATCGGCCGGAGGCCGGGGAAAGCGTGGGCCGCTCACAGGCGGCCCGAGATCTAACAGGCCCCGATTAGGGGCTCGGATAGTGGCGGCTATCTCACCCATCACCGGGTACGGGTTCACCGCCAAACCCAAGAGGGCCGCGAAGGCGCACACGCAGCCGGGAGCAAACTGGAGGGGACCAACGGCAAGGGAGTGTGAAGACAAACGTTGACCGGGGACTCGAACCACCATCTCCAGAGTATGAATCTGGCGCTCTACCAATTGAGCTAGGCCCTCAGGTTGGTGAGGGATGTAATCCTCACAGGCATCCGTTGATTTCCCCATGGGAGCGGGATACAGGAGTCGAACCTGCTTACCCCAGGTTATGGGCCTGGGTCCGATGGCCGACCGGCCACCCGCAGTTGGTCCTGACACCTGGAGTTGAACCAAGGATCTCGTGGTTATGGGCCACGCGTCGTACCGTTGGACCATGTCAGGAAGGAAAGCCGTGCACGTGCAACCCGGCAAGGAGTGGCCGAGTGGGTTGTCTTCACCTTGGATAGGAGATGTACACCCGACCTGGCATCCAGGTAGCACATGCACGACTCTCACGGAGAAAAGGAAGGCAGCGCACAGGCAGCTCGGCAAGAGATGGCAAGACGTTTTTCGCGCTCTACCACTGAGCTATACACCCGTAGTGGGTGCAGAGGGATTTGAACCCCCGACCTCGTCATTGGAATTGATGTAGTCCTACCGGGCATCCGAGCGGCCAATGCGCTGTCTTCAGAGAGTACCTGTGGCGACGATCGGCAAGGGGTGGCCGAGTCAATCTAGGCACTGCAGTACCGTATATGGCCCCCTGTACGATTCCCAGTACGGCTGTACGGTTGCCGAAGCAAACGGTGCCTGAACTGGGGTGATCGTATTCGGTGCGCAGCCCACGTCGCCGTGGGATTCTGCTCGCTGTCTCTCCTCCGTTGGAAGTGGGAGTTAGCTACATTATGGCCGTCATTGTGATGTAGACCCGACGGCATCCGGTCGCCGCCATAGGTACTCTCCGAGGATGATCCAGTGGTGAGCTGGCAAGTTGGTCGTGAGACATCGTTTCCGCAGCGTCTGTCAGTTTCGCCACTCTCCCATTCTGGGGGGAGAGGCAGGACTCAAACCTGCACGCCCTTTCGGACAGCGGACCTATGTAGATGTAATCCCACTGGCATCCAGCACACCGCTGGATCACCCTCGTACAACAGTATTCAGTTGTGAAAGATCGAGGCCAGGGGGTGGCAAAGACAACCGGCAAGGGATCGAGGAGTCGTAGCCCCCGAAGGGCATCCCCGTATTGTCGGGGATTCAGGAATTGAACTTGATGTAGACCCCCACAAGCATCCGGCTGTCTCTGCCACCCCCTGACCGTAACCAGGTAACGACCACGCCTCTGAACCATTGAATCTACTATGAAGTCAATAGCTTGTCAATACATCTACTGCAAGTTTTCCAGCTGAACTGCCGAGTCGATCCGGCCGACCCAACGCTCGCTGTCCAGCTCGCCGAGGTGGAACTGGTTCATCACCTTGAACACCTCGTCGGTGAAGCCACCGACCAGCATGGCCTTCTCGTCCTCCTTGACCTGCACCGAGGTGTAGGCCGCGAGGTTGACCATGACCAGGCGGGCCTTCGGGTTCAGCTTGCGGATCTGCGCCCAGTACTTCTGTGCCGAGGACGCGAGTCCACTGCTGTAGTGGTATCCGGTCTGGGCAGGAGCCGAAACCCAGCCCTGCATGTCACTGAAGTAGACACACAGATCCGGCGCCCACTTCTGCGTGATCATCATCCTGAGCGGTGCGTCCCAGTCCGTGCAACCACCACGGTAGTCGCAGAGCTTGTCCGCCAGTGTCGTGACCGAGTCCCGTGAGTCGAGGCGCATGTTGATCACGCCGTTCGAGAACGGGTAGATCCTGGCCAGCGGGTTCTTCCTGAACATAGCCGCACCGAAGAGGGCTGCGACGTCCAGGCAACGGACCACACTGGTCGCGCCCTTCCTGTTGCCCGAGACCGGCGAGTGCATCGAACCGGAGACGTCAACACAAACAGCAACCTTGCCAGGGAACTCGGGTACGTTCCTCAACGAGTGCTCCAACGCGTCGTACAGAGCATTGGTGATCATCGGCGGCTTCGTCGACTGAACACCAACGTTGCGCATCCTTCCGTATGAGTCCTGCAGCGGCGGCTGGATCGCACGGTACGCCGCGAGGATCTGGTACGGGAAGACCCTGGCGTACGTGACATTCTCCTCAGATGCGAGCCTGGCCGCAACCGTCTCGGTCACACCCTCGTCCTCGAAGACGCCATGGCGCTCGAACGTGTTCAGGTTCTTCAGGGTGAAGAGGAACCTGTCGCGGTTCGCGGCGATCGACGTCCACTCCCTCTTGCCCAGGCCCAATGAGTCGAGCATCTGGAACGGGAGGTCAGGGACACCGGTCGGGACAGAGTCGGCCGCCATCGAGAGATTCTCCTTCATGGCCTTCATGTACGCCTTGAAGTTCTCGTACTCCTTGACGACCGAAGGCATCGCCTCGTGAGTACCATCGTCCTTGCGCTTGCCGATGATGTAGCCGAACAGTGCCTCGCGCTCGGCGTTCGCTGGCTTCACGTGCACCATCTTGATGATGTCCGCGAGCGACGGGTCGTTGCCGACCGACGCCGAGAAGACAACCTTCACCGGTGCTGAGTTCAGCCACTGACGAATACCCCAGCGCACGCACTGAGGCAGCGTCGAGCTGTTCGGGTTCACCCTGCTGCTCCTGCACATCTGAACGACGTTCCTGATCATGCGACCGTTGTCGATCACGACCCGGAAGACGCGCCTGCACAGCTCCGGGTGCCTGTAAGCGAGGTACGCGACCAGGAGTGCGGGCGTGTCCTTCATGAATCCGAAACGCCTCGCGTACATAGCGACCTTCGCAACCCACTCGGCCGGGACCCTGTCGCAGAGCACCAGGATCTTGTCGAGCTGGTCCTTGTCGCCGTCGTAGTACTGGTCTGCCAGGAAGCTCGTGCACGCCATCTGCGCGAGCGCGACCCGGTCGTCGAGCTTGTACGCGACACCACCTGCCTCGTTACGGGTATCCGCAACAGGGAGCTTCGTCGACTTCGATTGGAACAGGGACTTGTTTGCCATGATTGATCTCCTTTCCCGATGATCTCGTATGGCTGTGAGTACGGCTTCAATTGTACGCTGCTCAGGGTGGCTTAGTTCCCGAGTTCGAGGGCCTCCGCAACGATGTCAGCCATCGCAGCGGTTCTGCCCTCATAGAACAGAACACCGACGTCACCGAGCAGATGCAGCGACCAGCTCTCCAAGAGCGTGGTTGGCTTCTCCGCAAACATCAGGTAGCGCAGCTCGAACGACTCACGAGGATCGAACTTCGACCGCTGCGGATCGTGCAAGCTGAACTTACCTATGTCCGGGTCCTTCCCCATGCGGCCAGTCTTTGGCTCACCGCTCCCAGTATGGCGGGCAACCTGTGAGTAGTACTGCCGCACGGCAGTGCCGAAGTTCGACATGTGATCTTGGACTACGGTCTCTTCCTTGACCTGGACCAGGTACGAGCCGCTCTCCGGCGAGTGCCAGACGATGCCCCACTGATCGTACGTCCTCGCGATCGAGACCATGAGGTAGAAGAAGTCTGTGCCTGGAAGTGGCTCGCCAGTCTCGAAACTCTGGTTGGGGACGAGCAGGGACTTCTCTACGACTTCCTGCATGCCACCACCTGGTACTTCCTCCATGCCATAGCCAGCCAGGCGGATGTGCCCGAGCCCCTCGCCCTGGACTGTCTTCCTGATCTGCATGTAGTTCTCTTCGTTCTCGCGCTCGGTCTGCTCGATGATCGCCTGGGCTTCCTCAGGTGTCTCAGCCCCCGAGGTGTCCGGCTGGCGCCACGAGGTGATGATCGCGAACTCGTTGTTCTCGAAGTGCTGGAAGATCCGACTGGTCGACACTTCGAGGATCTTCTTGTCGTCGAGCCTGTTCTCCAGTCCGTCCTCCAGGAGGTTCACTCCCTGCTTGGTGAGCTGGGCGATCAGACGGGCTGACTCTTGAAGCTGTGCTGCCGCCAGTGACAGTGGCCTACCCATCGTTGTCCTCCTTCTGGACTTCTGCATACAGCAACAGCGAGCTGTGTGCTTCAGGCACTGCTTTGCCTGCCGCCAGCTCGGTGAAGACTGTTCCCTTTGCGGAGTACAGACTCGTCAGGTTGTAGTTCCGCTGAGCGCATGCGTCAGCAGCGAGCGTGTTCATCTGCTCTGCCAGCTCCCAGAAGTCGTCACTCGTGGCCTCGCGGACCTGGGCGCAATGGCGCTCAGTGCTGCTCAGTAACTTCCGGTGCTCCGCCGCTTGCCACAGCTCCTTGAAGAACCGCAGAGTCCGGTGATGGCACCCGATCCCAGAGTCAGGATCGACACCCATATCCTTGTGGTACTCAACCAAGAACATCTTCAGCCGCCTTCACTTTCCGCTCGATCTCGTTGAGCATCGCATCTACGGCCTCACAATACTCGTCGCCCCACTCGCTGCCAAGTGGCTTCGGGCACTTTGGCGTGAGCTTGCGGTACCGCTTGAACAGCTCGATCGTTCGCCCCAGCCACTTCTCGAAGTCGGGGTCGTCCGCGCTCGCACCAAGGTCCTTGATCAGGAAGTCCTGAGCCCACCCACGGAGCCAACCGTCGGGTACTGGCCCGAGCACGTCTTCGATGTTGGCAGGCCCACCAGGACTCGAACCCGGATCTGAGGTTTTGGAGACCTCCGTTCTTCCAGTTGAACTATGGACCTCCCTGCCCAGCCGCCGAGCAGCCGCGTACACGCCAGCACACGCCGCGTCACAGAAGGTGTGGCCCTCCAGTGTTCGGAGGACCCTAGCCTCAGTGAGCAGGCGGCCGCACTGGTTGCACTCGTACTTTCGCTCGTCGTTCATTCGTGGTACCCCCGGCCCGACTCGAACGGGCATAACAGACTTAGAAGATCTGCGTCCTTATCCATTAGACGACGGGGGCATGAAAAAGTCAAGAAGAAAATCAGTGGTACTCCCGCGAGGAATCGAACCCCGATCTCTTGGTTAGGACCCAAGCGTGTTCTCCGTTACACCACGGGAGCATGGTGCCTCCTGGGGGAGTCGAACCCACCCTCTCGACCTTGAAAGGGTCGTGTCCTTCCGATAGACGAAGGAGGCGATGGTCTTCCCAGCGGGACTCGAACCCGCGTCACGAGAGTGAGGGTCTCGTATCCTGGCCGCTAGAAGATGGGAAGATGGTCAGCGTCCCCAGAATCGAACTGAGCTATACCTGTTCCCGAAACAGGTGGGCGGCCACTGCCCCAGACGCTGGCACTAGTACCGAACTCTTCGAGGACCAGGAGTCCAGTCATCGAGGAATCCAGCACGACGAGCCTTGCGCAGCCCAGGAAGTAGTAGCTCCCAGGCAGCGAAGGGTAAGTCACGACGTAGGTAGTTGCAACGGATACAGCAGGCAACAACGTTCTGTTTCGTGTACCCCCGCGTGTTATCCCGTCGATCGAGGGACATGCGGAGCGTCTGACCAAATGTCAAGTGGAGCCCGCACCAAGACTTGAACTTGGCTCTCCTCCTTACGAGAGAGGCGCATCGCCATCTATGCTTTGCAGGCGTGGAGTCCCAGGAGGGAATCGAACTTGGAGTGGACGCTGAGAATCGAACTCAGGTATCGACAATACCAGTGTCGCGCTCTACCACTGAGCTACGCCCACAACTTGTGCCAAGCCTCTACCGATTCCGGTGTGACTGTGACAACGGCCTTGAATCGCTTCGTTTCCTGTCGTGTGAATACGTAAGCAGTGTCCTTCACACGGGTGTCACACCTTTTCAATGGTGGACCGACTGGGACTCGAACCCAGATTACGAGACTGCCGGTCTCGCGTCCTCCCTTTGGACGATCAGCCCATGGTCCGAGAGACAGGAATCGAACCTGCGAACCCCTTGCTCCCAAAGCAAGTGCTCTACCAATCTGAGCTACTCTCGGAGTGGTGCCCCACCATGGAGTCGAACCATGGTCTCCTGCTCGTCGCGCAGGTGTTCTGGCCGTTGAACTAGAGGGGCGGTGGTAGGCGCGGTGGGACTCGAACCCACGATCATAACCAGTTTGTAGGACTGGCGTCCTGGCCGCTGGACGACGCGCCTATGGACCGGGTAGCGAGAATCGGACCCGGCTATCGTCTGTTGAGGACTGACAAAACCTGCTTCCAGTGGTTGGCGGCATTGGGCCGCTGTTCTCCGGCTGCTGATGACGCATGCAACTCCGCCATCTTTCGTGCGCCATCCAATCCATGTAGGCCGATCATGTGATCTGCCACTTCCTCTGGAGACAGTGGTTTCGCAGCCATTCAACAATTCCTTTCTGGTGTGGGAAGGGAGAATCGAACTCCCGTTTCGAGATTGGCAACCTCGTGTACTACCACTGTACTACTCCCACACAAGGGGTTCGATGTCAAGCCTACGCCAGCTGCAGGTACGGCTTCCAGGCTTCAACATTCTCCTGCTCAGCCACCTGCTGAAGCAGTAACACCCGCGAAGGTGTCCACGGCTTGCTCCTCAGGCCCATGCCAGCCTCGGCCGGAGTCTTGCTTCCCTTGGTGTTGTTGCACGGCTTGCAGGAGAGCACAGTGTTCTTCCACGTGTTCTTGCCGCCCCGCGAGACAGGAAGGACGTGATCGATCGTTGCTGTGTCAGCCCTGAGGTGATCGCCGCAGTACTGGCACTCGCACTTGTCACGCAGCATGAGGTTCCTCTTGCTGAGCGCGACCATTCGACCACGCTGAGGCAGCACGATGTACTTCGCCAGGGAGATCACGCTGGGTACCCGGTACGCTGAGCACCCACCTGTCCCCCGACTGACGCCTGAGTGAACCTCCGCGTTCTCGAAGTACTCGACCGGTTGGGCTCGACCTTTGAAGAGGAGGGTCAACGCCCGCTTCCAGTCGATGAACGTGAGAGGCTCACCACTCTGGTTGAGCAGCAGAACCCTCCGCATCTCAGGACTCCCTTCTTATCTGGAGCGGGATACCGGAATCGAACCGGCGTCTCTAGCTTGGAAGGCTAGGGCACGGCCACTATACCAATCCCGCCAAATGGAGGTCCCGCCAGGACTCGAACCCGGCTCTCTCGCTTACAAGGCGAGCGCGTCGCCATCTACGCTTCGGAACCAGTCTCTACTATCATCGGCGTCTTCGGCCCGAACCACGCACAGTCAGTGTTGAAGCTGAAGAACTCTTCGGCTTCCTCGTGGGACATGCCATCACGATCCATCAGAATCTGTATGCACTTATTGCGATCGTACACGACCAAGACCTCCTTGGTGTACTGCTTCCCGACTCCGATGATAGCAGCATCGAAGCCGTCCATGAAAAGACAATCGGTCTCTTCAGTGGCTTCAAGGATATCCTCGGCCTCTGCTCGTGTCATGATCGCTTCCTTTCTGGTAGGTCGCCTGGGACTCGAACCCAGAACTCCCGGTTTAAAAGACCGGTACGCTCCCATTGCGTCAGCGACCCATGGTCGGGCGAGAGGGAGTTGAACCCTACGTCTGTCAGGAGGATATAAGCCTCCCCGCCGGAACCGCCGGTACCGCCCGTCTGTTTGTGGCGGAGAGCAGTGGTCTCGATCCACACTCTTGCGAGCCACTCGGCTTCCAACCGAGGCCGGACCCTGTCCGGTTTACTCTCCATGGCGGCGACAGCAGGACTCGAACCTGCACGGGTGTTACCCCTTGTCTCCTTAGCAGGGAGGTGGCCTACCAATTGGCCTATGTCGCCGTGGCGGAAACGCGAGGACTCGAACCCCACCCTGTCGGGCCATCTGCTTTCAAGGCAGCGCCGACACCTCGTCGGTTGCGCTTCCGTTTGTTCGTGGAGGAGGGCGGGGGTCTCGATCCCCAGACCGTTAGGTCCCACCTGTTTTCGAGGCAGGGATGGCTCGCCTGTCCATTTCACCCTCCGATGGTCAACCCGCGAGGACTCGAACCTCGAACCTTCTGAGTCAGAGTCAGACGCTCTACCAGTTGAGCTACGGGTCGATGGTCGCCCTGCCTGGAATCGAACCAGGGTCTCCTGCTTCAAAGGCAGGCGTGATACCACTACACCACAGGGCGATGGTCGGGGCAGGAGGAGTTGAACCTCCGTCTCGTGTTTATCAGACACGCG
>Ga0307375_10001931_pt1 | contig 21813 bp, 22 predicted proteins | sample TR1MG_FD_202531 | JGI IMG/M metagenome (GOLD analysis project Ga0307375, IMG submission 202531) | Soil microbial communities from Risofladan, Vaasa, Finland - TR-1 | ecosystem: Environmental > Terrestrial > Soil > Coastal area > Acid sulfate soil | place: Finland: Risofladan, Vaasa | collected...
AGTTGCGGATATTGGTAAAGCCTTCTTTGCGTAAAATCGCCAGGGCGCGTGCCGAGCGGCTTCCGCTCGCGCAGCAAATGACGACAGGCTTTTCCTTGTACTTTTTGAGTTCTTGGCCGCGCGCCGTTATTTGTCCCAAGGGGATGTTGATGGCCCGCGCGATATGGCCATTCTTGAACTCGCTGGGCTCGCGGACGTCTATGATCACGCCCGCCTGACGATTGAGGATCTGCACGGCCTCTTGGCTCGTGACTTTGTCCGCCCCGGACGCGGTATCCATGACGCCCTGCACGACAATGAGGCCGAGCACGACGACCAAGGCCAAAAATAGATACCAGTGCGTGATCACAAAGCCGGTCATGCGATATATCCTCAGCGGGAGTCGGGAAGGGTGCAGAACGCCATACGCATGGCGCCGATCAATTGCAGGATGCGCGGGTCTGCGATCCGATAAAAGACTTTATTGGCTCGTTTGCGGGATGCCAATATCCCTTTATCGCGCAAAATGGACAGATGTTGCGAGATATTGCTTTGCGATGTCCCCACTTGGTCTACGATATCTTGTACACTGACCTCTGTCGCGGCTCCGAGTATGCAGAGGATTTTGAGCCGCAGCGGATGGGCGATAGCCTTGAGCGCGCGCGATGCGAGATGAATATCCTCTTCATTTGTGATGAGGATGTCATCGAGAGGCTGGATCATCTCAGAAGGTACCATGTTGACTCCCTGAATCGTAAGGACACGTTGTAAACTCACGAGCCGATAAGAGCTAGCTGTCGCTCGCAGCAAAACATTATACAATATAAGCTCAATTTAAAAGACCGACAGAACGGGACCCCACCCGGAGTGTATTCATGCCCTTTACACCAAAACCCCTTGTGCTCATTATCCTTGACGGCTGGGGATATAGCGAGCAAATCGAAAATAATGCCATCCAGGCGGCCGTTAAGCCCTGGTGGGATCACGCCTGGGCCACTTGCTCACATAGCCTCATCCAGGCCTCCGAAGCGGCGGTAGGCCTCCCCTCCAAGCAGATGGGGAATTCGGAGGTAGGACACCTTAATCTGGGTGCGGGCCGCGTCGTCTATCAGGAATACACGCGCATCAATCGCGCGATCGCCTCGGGTATGTTTTTTACCAACAAGACCTTGACTGACGCCGTCGACTTGGCGCGAGACCGCCATAAGAGCCTGCATGTGCTCGGTTTGTTGTCCCCGGGCGGCGTCCATAGCCATGAAGACCACATCCATGCCATGGTCGAACTCGCCGTAACCCGCGGGCTAAGCCAGGTGTATCTGCATGCCTTTTTGGATGGCCGCGATACCTTGCCGCAAAGTGCCGGGGCCTCCCTTGCCGCGATGGAGGCCAAGTTCGCGGCGCTCGGACGGGGGCGCATCGCGTCTGTCATAGGCCGTTATTACTCCATGGATCGCGACCACAGGTGGCCGCGCGTGCAGGCCGCTTATGACCTTCTGACGACCGGCAAGGCCCCGTTTCGGGTAAGCACCGCCGCCGAGGCCTTGGCGGGCGCTTATGCGCGCGGAGAAACTGACGAGTTTGTGCAGGCGACGGCGATCGTGCCGCCGGGAGAGACGCCCCGGGCGATCAATGACGGCGATGTCGTCGTCTTTATGAATTTCCGTTCGGACCGCGCCCGTCAGATCACTAAGCCTTTTGTCGAACCGGACTTCGATGGCTTCACGCGCGAGGCGCGGCCGAAGATCGCGCGCTTTGTGAGCCTAACCGAGTATCAGGCGGATCTTAACGTGCCGGTGGCCTTTCCCTCCACGCGGCTTGTGAATGTACTTGGCGCGTATCTCGCGGATCAGGGTAAGCGCCAATTGCGTATCGCGGAAACGGAAAAATACGCGCATGTCACGTTCTTCTTTAATGGCGGGCAAGAAGCGCCTTTTGAGGGTGAGGAGCGCATCTTGGTGCCCTCCCCCACGGATGTACCGACCTATAATTGCAAGCCGGAGATGAGTGCCGCGCTCGTGACCGAGGAGCTCATCAAGGCAGTGGCCACGGGGCGCCACGATGTCATCATTTGTAATTTTGCCAATCCAGATATGGTGGGTCATACCGGTGATTTTCCCGCCACGGTTCGCGCCATCGAGACGCTCGACGGTTGTCTCGCCCGGATTGCGGCCGCCGTAAAAAAGCATGGCGGAGAGCTTCTTATCACCGCGGATCATGGGAATGCCGAACAGATGCGGGATACCGAAAGCGGCCAGCCCCATACGGCGCATACCACCAACCCGGTCCCGCTGTTGTATATCGGGCGCGAGGCGCGCATGAGCCCGCAAGGCTCGCTCGAGGACGTAGCGCCGACCATGCTGCGCCTCCTCAACGTCGCCTCGCCCTCCGAGATGACAGGACAGGCTTTGATCGAGCTCGTTCGCTAGGCCTGGGCGGTGCGGCGGCTCATGAGGCAGGTGTGGAAGTATAGCCTCCTGGGAGTTGTTTTAGCTGGGATGGGCGTGAGCGCCCAGGCCGGAGTGCGACACGAGCTACGCTTGCTGCAAACGCAAGAAGCCCGGCTGCAGCGTGGCCTCAACCGGACTTTGCGCGATCGGAGTCAGGCCTTGGATGCCTTGCGCCGATCGGAAGACGCCGTAGCCCACGCCAGTCAGGCCTATTTACGCATCAAACGGCGAGAGCTACGGCTGCAAGCGGACGCGGCCAATCTAGTCGCTCAAGAGCGCGCCCTGCGCAGAAGAGAGGGGCAAGAGCAGGCGCGCATGGCCCGGCAACTGGTCTCCGCTTATGTGGCCGGCCGCGCCGGCGCCCTCGAGCTCTTTTTTGATCAAAAGGACCCGACCCGCCTGGCGCGCATGATGAGTTATTACGGCTATATCCTTCGCCTCCGCGCGCATCATCTGAAGGTGGCCCGAACGACGCTGGCCGCGATTGCCAAAACGGAAGACTCCTTACGCCAAAAAACCGTCCAGTTGCAGCAATTGGCTCAGACAAAAGCGCTCGAACAAGGGCGTCTACAAGCGGCACTCGATCGGCGCGCGCGTGCCGTACAAGGCTTGAATGGGCGCGCACGGACCGGGCGCGCGCGCCTGCTTGCCTTGCGCCAACGCGCGCGTCGTTTACAGGGCTTGTTGGAGGGTTTGCGGCGCTTACCGCATGTTCCCAACCCCGTCCCCAGCCTGCATGGCCCCTTTGCGCGCTTTCGGGGAAGGCTTCCTCTGCCGATTCCCGCGCCCTTTGCGGCGCTGCGCACGAGCGCGCCGACAGCTTTAAGTCGTTGGAGCGGTGTGCTCATTCCGGGGCGCCTGGGAGAAGAGGTGCGCGCCGTCTTCCCGGGGCGGGTGGTCTACGCAAACTGGTTGCGTGGTTACGGTTTGTTGTTGATACTGGAAAACGGGGATGGTTATATGACCCTTTACGGCCATAATCAGACCTTGTTAAAGCATGTGGGCGACTTCGTGCGCGGCGGTGAGGTCATAGCGACGGTCGGGAACAGCGGGGGGTTTTCGCGACCAGGCCTCTATTTTGATGTGAGCCATAACGGCCGACCATTGAACCCCTTGGCGTGGCTCGCCCACTGATTGCGCTTTTATCGGAGATTTTTCATGAAGAAAAGTATTACGGGCTACGCACTCATTCTGTTGACCGGGGTCTTTTTGGGCGCAGGCCTGACCCTTGAGCGGGCCGTGCAGGCCGATCGGCAAGCCCATCAGAATGCGGCTCTGGCCCATCTGCCTTTAAAAGACCTGCGCACCTTCGCGGAGGTCTTTAATATCGTGAAGGCAGAATATGTGACACCCGTGAGTAGCCACAAGCTAGTCGACAATGCCTTGCGCGGCATGGTCAATAATCTAGACCCCCATTCTCAGTACCTGGACCCGCGCCAGTATCGCCATCTCGAGGTCGACACGACCGGACGGTTCGGGGGTGTGGGGCTTGAGGTCACGGCCTATAAAGGCTTTCTGAAGGTCGTTACGCCGATTCACGGCACGCCCGGCGGGCGTAGCGGTATTCGTCCCGGCGACTTGATCGTGCGCATCGATAAAACATTCATTCAAGGCCTGTCGCTCGCGAAATCCGTGAGGCTTTTGCGCGGGCGCCCCGGTTCTTCCGTGGAATTGACGATACTGCGTAAGGGGATACGCCATCCCTTGACGTTTCGTCTCAACCGGCAAATCATCAAGATTCACAGCGTAAGTGACAAATTGCTCGCCCCCGGTTATGGCTATATACGTCTATCCGAATTTCAAGGTGGTACCGGCAAGGGTGTGACCCGCGCCCTCACGCACTTGCGCGCCATTAATCATGCCCCTTTGAAAGGTCTCATATTGGACTTGCGGGATAACCCGGGGGGCGTGCTCAATGCGGCGGTGGCCGTCGGCAATGATTTCTTGAACCACGGGGTCATTGTCAGTACCCACGGGCGCATCCCCAGCTCGGATGTCGTCTTCCATGCGCACGGGCCGGATCTGTTGCACGGCGCGCCCATGGTCGTGCTCGTCAATGGCGGCTCGGCTTCGGCGGCCGAGATCGTAGCCGGCGCCCTTCAGGATAACCATCGGGCGCTCATCATGGGCACCAAGACCTTTGGCAAGGGGAGCGTGCAGACCATTATGCCCATGGGGAACGGCGGCGCCCTACGGCTCACGACGGCGCGCTACTTTACCCCCGATGGACATTCCATTCAGAATGTCGGAATCCAGCCCAATATCGTCGTACATATGGGGAAATTTACCCCAAGCCACGACAAGGCCTTTCTGCGCGAAGTGAATCTTCCGGGCCATCTCCACAATACCAGCCCGACGAAGGCTTCCGGCAAGGCGGCACCGACCTCGGTCCAGACCAAGGACCTGTTGAACGAAGACTATCAACTGCGTCGCGCGTTCGATCTCTTGAAGGGGCTTTCGATATTTCAACATTTCAAAGGATGAGATGATGGGTCACGAGAACCATATAGCGGTTAAGATCCGACCATTGCAGCCCACGGACCTTCCCGGGGTGATGCAGCTCCATCGAGAGCTGGGATGGAACCCGGCCTTTAAGGCCGACGGGAGCACGCTCAAGCAAAGGCTCGCGGCCCTCATTACCGAGGAGAACGCCCTTCTTTTGGTGGCCGAGAAAGATAAGCAGGTCGTGGGTTATGTCCATGGGGAGTTGGTGACGCATCTCCTTTTTGCCGGCCGGGAGCTCTATATCACGGAGCTCTTCGTGATCGGTTCGGCGCGCGGCCATGGCGTCGGCACCTCTTTGATGGCGGCCATAGAGAGCGAGGCTGCGGCGCGCAAATGTTTTCGCATGAGCGTCTTAAATAGCCGCGAGCGCGATTCCTATCGGCGCGGCTTCTATCCTTCACTTGGCTATGAGGAACGGCCCAGCGTCGCGAACTTCACTAAGCGCTTGGATTGGGGTTGATCCGGTTTAACGGGCACCGCTCTCTGTCGGCGGGCCCGCGGCGTTCTTAAAGGGGCTATGCGCCGCGCTTTTTGGGTAGGTGTTATGATAATAATGAGATGGCTTGGATAAGGGTCAGTCGGGGGGTGCGGCATGATCGTGTTTGCGCCCCCTTTTTGGCGGTGGTTTGATGCTTGTGTCGGCCGCCTGTCTTGAAGGAGGGGAGGACATCATGCAACGACAATTGGTATTGGCTGCGACGCTTTTTAGTGTCGGTGTGGTAAGCGCATGGGCGCAACCCGTCAATGTCTCGGTGGGCGCATCGACGTTAGGCTTAGGGGTACAGATCTCCATGGCCTTGATTCCGGGAACCTTGGATCTGGCCCTGGGCATCAACCACCTGAGCAAGAGTCGCTCCGGGGTCTATAGCTCTTCGAATAACAGCATCCCCTATACCGGGAATTTGCGCCTGGAAACCATCCCCATCCTTTTGAACTACTATCCTTTTCACGGCGTTTTTCGTGTCACAGGTGGCGCCATGATCAACGAAAACCAGGTCACCGCCTATTCCAGTGATCCGAACGGGACTTATATCTTTAATGGCCAGCTCTTTTCGGGCAGTCAGGTCGGGACTTTTACCGGGAAGGTTACCTATCGCCGCGTGGCGCCCTATCTGGGTCTCGGTTGGGGCAGCAAGGCCGCCCGCACTCCGGGGTTTTCGTTGGGATTTGATGTGGGCGTACTCTTTACCGGGAGCCCCAATGTCCAGTTGAGCGCGAGCAACCCGCAAAATAACACGACCCTTGCCTCCGATGTCGCAGCCGCGCAGGCCAAGGCCAACGCCCGCGCGAGCTCCTATAAGCTCTGGCCTATGATCGGTTTGCGCTTGGGTTACGATTTCTGATCTCGATCGGGGGTTTGTGCGGCACGGTCCTGTTGTGCCGCCTAATCCCAGGTCCGTCCGAGATCAAAAAGCGACCATGCGAGTAAGCCAAACCCGGGCACGCCGATAATCAATTCTATGCCTCCAAGGTGCTGGGCTACAAACGCGGGGTGGGTGACGCCTAAGATGCCGAGCGCGGCAAGCCCCAACGTTCCGCCTAGCAGGCCCACCATGATGCGTCTATGGCGGCGGCGCATGTCTTCCGCGAGCCTCTCGATGTCTGCGGATCGGGCGTGTACCGTGAGCTCCCCATCTTTGGCCGCCTTGAGGGTCGCGGCCAGATAACGGGGTATCTCGGGTGCGACCTTGATCCAGGCCGGATATTCTTTCTTGATGGCGCTCCACACCGCGCGCGGTCCTAGTTGTTCGCGCATCCATCGTTCGAGAAAGGGCTTGGCCGTGATCCAGAGGTCTAAATCCGGGTAGAGGCTGCGCCCCAGGCCCTCTATGTTAAAGAGCGTTTTTTGGAGTAAGACCAGTTGCGGCTGGACCTCCATATTGAAGCGCCGCGCGGTCTGAAAAAGATTCAAAAGCAGGCGTCCAAAAGAGATATCTTTGATAGGCTTTGCGAAAATGGGCTCGCACACCGTCCGTATCGCCCCTTCGAGTTCGTCTACCCGGGTCTCCTTGGGCACCCATCCGGCGCGCACGTGGGCCTCGGCGATGCTCCGATAGTCGCGGTTTAGAAAGCCTAGGATGTTTTCGGCCAGATAGTATTTATCCTCGGTGCTCAAGGTCCCCATGATGCCAAAATCCACCGCCCGATATTGCCCGGTGAACGATACGAAGATGTTACCGGGGTGCATGTCGGCATGGAAAAAGCCGTGGCGAAAGGCCTGTGTGAAAAAGATTTCGACGCCGTTATGGGCAAGTTTACGTAGATCGACCCCGTTTGCCACGAGCGCCTGGATGTTCGATATGGGTACGCCGGTGATGCGCTCCATGACCATGACCGTGCGTCGCGTGTAGTCCCAAAAGACCTTGGGCACATAGAGGAGATCGGAATTCGCGAAGTTGCTACGCAACTGGCTTGCGTTGGCCGCCTCGTGCGCCAGATCCATTTCCTCATGCACGATCTTGTCATATTCGCGCACGACCTCGAGAGGTCGCAGGCGGCGCGCGTCCGGCCAGTATCGTACGGCCAAATGCGCGAGGGTACGGAGCAGTGCTAGGTCCCGTCGTAAAATCACCTCGATTCCCGGTCGCAGCACTTTGACTGCCACCTCGGTCCCGTCATGCAAGGTGGCGAAGTGGACTTGCGCGACCGAGGCCGAGGCTATGGGGGTGGCATCGAAGTCCTTAAAGCTGGCGCTAAGCGGCGCCTCGTATGCGGCCTCGATCAGCGCAATGGCTTGTTCGCCCGGGAATGCGGGCACTTGATCTTGGAGTCGACTCAATTCCACCAAGATGTCGTTTGGGATGAGGTCGGGCCGGGTCGAGAGCATCTGCCCGAACTTGATGAAGATCGGACCGAGTTCTTCGAGCGCTAGGCGCAGCCTTTGGCCGCGTGGGGCCAATGTGCGTTTGCGCCAACGCCAGGGGAGCAGGCGCAAGGCGTAGCCATATCCACGAAAGAGGTGAAGGTTCGTGACGAATTCGTCTAAATCATGAGAGATGAAGACGCCTGTGATATGGAGCAGGCGGCGCATGCGCCCAAAAGTCCACATCAGCGCACCCCAAGTCTTCGGAGGCGAAGCTCAAGCCGGTCGGCGTCGTCTCGCAGTCTGTCGACCGCCTCCAGAAACGCATCGACTTCCCAGGGACGTGGGAGCAGGGAGGCCTCTTCTTGCGCAAAGGTGACGGCATTGTGCGCGAGGCGCAAGCCGCCATAGCGCAGCGCGTTGCGGGTCTTTTGAAACATCTGGGAGAGAAGGTGCGCGGGGGCGTCCCCCAGCGCCTGGGCCAAGACCTCTTCCCAGTCTAGCGCCGCCCTCTCGAACAGTTTTTTAACCGCGAACGCGCAGTCCACATCCCCTTCTATGGAGAGGCCCGAGGCCATGACCTTTTGGGTCTGCTCGGGTTTTGCGCGCATCAGGGCGATGAATTGCGCAAGCGCGCCCTTGATGGTCACGTCGCTGCGTTCCGCGCAGGCGCTGATCGTTATCCGGTCTTTCTGGAACACCATATCGAAGGATAGTACGGGTCTTGAAAGCGACACGCGCACAACCTTGCCGGCCAGCGGTGCAAGGCCCGCGCGCGCCTCTTCGTCGAGTCTAAAAGGAACATTGACGAGGTGCTCGAGCACCCGCAAAAAAGGCGTCATAACGAACTCGTGGCGGAAGATCGGGGAACAAAGAGCACGATCGACCCCGCGATCTTGTCATGGAACCCCTGTTTGCGTTTATCCCATGCGATCCACAGAAAGCCCAGGCCTAGCGTTGCGTAAGAGACCAAATAACCGAGATTGCGTAACAGCGATTGACCGACCGTGAGCGGCGCCTGCGTTTCGGCGTCCACCAGTCGGCATCGCAACAGGAGTTTGCCCGGCGTACCCAGGTAGCGGACCCAGAAGACGATCGAATAAGCCACTGCGAAGATAAGCGCCAAGAGCTGGCGTACGGGGTGCGCGAGCACGGTCTCTTCCAGGGCCTGCGCAAACCCCGCCAAAGAGAGCGGGTGCGGCCACTGCATGGGCGCCAAGGCCGACATAATCGGTAACAGCAAGACGTTGTCTATGACGTCGGCTACCATCCTGCGCCAAAAGCCGGCGTAGTGCACCGCGTCGCGATAAGGGCTTGACGCGTTGTCTAATGTCGGTCGCGCCTGGGCCATTACAGTTTGTAGCCTCGGTGTATGGCCACGATCCCGCCGGTGAGGTTCCAGTAGGAGACCCGCTCGAAGGAGGCCTCTTGCATGAGCGTCTTGAGCCCTTCTTGGTCTGGGTGTTTGCGGATGGATTCGACGAGATATTGATAGCTTCCCTCGTCGTTTGCGACGAATCGACCTAATTTAGGCACGACGTTAAAGGAGTAAAGGTCATATAGGCGCCGGAATAAGGCCGAGCGCGGCTTGGAAAATTCCAGCACGATACACCGTCCGCCCGGCTTTAAGACCCGCGCCATGGCCTTGAGGGCGCGGTCCTTGTGGGTGACGTTGCGTAAGCCAAAACCGATGGTCACGAGGTCAAAACTCTTGTCCGGAAAAGGTAATTGCTCCGCATCCGCCTGGACATAGGTGACACGCTCGGTCGCGCCCCGATCTATCAGTCGGTCGCGGCCTACTTTAAGCATGGAGCCATTGATATCGCTTAGCACCACAAGGCCGGTGTCGCCCACCTTGGCGGCCATCGCCGTACTGAGGTCGCCCGTGCCTCCGGCCAAGTCCAAGACTCGCTCGCCTGTTCGCGCGCCCGCGATCTTCATGGCGAACGCCTTCCAGACGCGGTGCAGGCCGCCTGACATCAGGTCATTCATAAGATCGTAGCGCGAGGCGACCGAACTGAAGACCTCGCCTACCAGCTGGGCCTTTTCGTTCTCCGGGACATCGCGGTAACCAAAGTGCGTGGTGCCTGTCTCTTGTCTCTCGTCCATAAAGCTTTACGCCCGTTTGTGTCCGGCTTGTTCCAGGCGGCTTAGGTACTCTCCCCACAGCTTTTCCTGGTGTAGTCCGAGATTATAAAGGAGATCCCATGAATAGATGCCGGTATCGTGTCCATCGTCGAAGCGCAGCAAGATGGCATACGTCCCGACCGGCTCAATGCCCACGATGTTCACCGATTCCTTACCCAATTGCAGGACTTCCTGTCCCGGTCCGTGGCCACGGACCTCCGCGGAGGGGGAATAGACGCGCAAGTACTCAACCGGGAGCTCGAAGTGGCTCCCTTCCGTGAAAGTGAGCTCGAGGATGCGGGATTTTTGGTGTAGCTTGATATCGGTCGGACGGACCGTGTTTTTGCGCATGTGTCAAAGGCCTCCTTCCGTAACCGTTGCGTCTGACACAAAACCGTCATACTGTTTGTGTTGAATAGGCGGCAAGGAGGACATCATGCCTGGAAAGATCCTTGTTGTCGACGACGAGCCCGCGATCCGGGCTATGGTACGTTTTGCGCTAAAGCAAGCGGATTTTTTGTGTACCGAGGCCGGCGATGCGGCTGAGGCGCAGGCCCTTGTTTTGCAGGACGTGCCGGATTTGATCTTATTGGACTGGATGTTACCGGGCCTTGATGGGGTAGATTACGCCCGCCGTCTGCGCCGTGAGCGGTTAACGCAGAATATCCCCATCATTATGTTAACGGCGCGGGTAGACGAGGAGGATAAGGTTCGGGGCTTAAATACGGGTGCCGACGACTTTATGACCAAACCCTTCTCGCCGCGTGAGCTCATTGCGCGCGTGAAAGCGGTGTTGCGGCGCATGGCGCCCATGGCGTCGGACGATATCGTCGCCATAGGCGGGCTTTTGCTCGACCCGGCGACCCATAAGGTGCTGGCCGACGAGGAGCGATTGACCTTAGGCCCGACAGAGTTTCGCTTGCTGCATTTCTTTATGACCCATACCGAGCGGGTCCATAGTCGGGAGCGTGTGCTCGATGCCGTATGGGGCAGTAATACCTATATCGACGAGCGCACTGTGGACGTACACATTCGCCGTCTTCGTAAGGCCTTGACGTCCAGCGGTTACGATCGCCTCGTCCAGACTGTAAGGGGGGTCGGCTACCGATTTTCTGGAGATATTTAGCGTGCATCCTGAACTGCGCCGTGAATTATGGGTGGCTTTGTTGTTTGCCTTTTTCGGGGCCGTTCTGGGCGCAATTTTCAAGTCCGCGCAAGCGGGCTTTGTGGTCGCGCTGTGCCTCTTTATTCTTCATGAGCTCAACAAGTTGCGCAGGCTCCATCGGTGGCTGCGCGCAGGCCGGCCTGCGCCTATTCCGGAGCTCGGTGGTTTATGGGACGAGGTGATTCGCGAGGTCCATAGGCAGGATCGCGACAGTGAGCGCCACAAGGACCGCATCAGCGGCCTTTTCGATCGCTTGCAGGCGGCCGCCAGCGCCATGCCGGATGCCATGGTCGTACTCTCGCAACGCGATGTGATCGAGTGGGCGAATTTGTCGGCTTTGCGTCTCCTAGGTCTCGATGTCCAACGGGATATCGGTTCCCGGCTCGTTCATTTAGTGCGCGATCCGGCGCTGACCGCGTATCTTGAGGGCGGCGATTACCGCGAACCGTTCATCTTGAAAGACTCGGTGGCGCCGCACGTCATCAGTGTGCAAATCATCCCCTTCGGGTCGAGCCAGAAGCTTATTATCGCGCAGGACATCACGCATTTTAGTAAGCTTCAGGATATGCGCCGTCATTTCGTGGCGGATGTTTCTCATGAGCTGCGCACGCCGCTCACAGTCCTCCAGGGCTTCCTGGAAACCTTCCAGGACCTGTTCGCCGAACGCGACGACGACATCCGCGCCAATCTCGTGCTCATGCAAGACCAGGTCCTGCGCATGCGCAGGCTAGTCGATGATCTGCTTGCCTTGTCGCGGCTCGAAACGACCCCCGCCAAGGCCCATGACGAGCGGGTGGCCATGGGCCCGCTCATGGCCAATTTACGCGATGTGGCGATCGCGCTGAGCGGCGATCGCGCACACCGGATCGAAATCGAGGTAGGCGACGACGGACTGATTGGGAATCAGGACGAATTACGCGGCGCGTTTACCAATCTCGTCCATAATGCGATCCGCCATACCCCGCCGGGCGGCACCATCCGTATGGTATGGCGTCGCGTTCGCGACTGCGGGCACTTTGTGGTGGAAGACACGGGTGAGGGCATCTCGGCCCGTCATATCCCTTTTCTTACCGAGCGCTTTTATCGGGTAGACAGCGGCCGCTCGCGCGCATCGGGCGGGACGGGGCTTGGCCTTTCTATCGTAAGCCAGGTCCTTTTGCGCCATGACGCGCAATTGACCGTAGAGAGTACGCTCGGTAAGGGGAGCACGTTTACGTGTATCTTTCCGTCTAGCCGACTGACGACCCAGGCGGTGCCTTCGCTCCCCGTGTCCGCGCCGGTATCATAGGCCCCTCTGAGTCTTCGGGGCCGCTCGGGGCGCGGTCTCGCCGATCTTGAATCATGCGGCCGCGCCCCCTGGCCCGTGAAGACCCGGTCCGTGGGCCCGACACATCGAGATCGTGTCCTACGGTAAAGGGCGTCGTGAGAGGCGTCCTATATACCAAGGCGGGAAAGGCGCGGAGTATGGCCGTGTTCGGGTGATCTGTTTTTCCTTTAGGGACGCATGCGCCCGACGCCTTTGCCTGTGGAATTCATGGTGTTATTGTCGTGGTCACGGAAGACGGGCCAAGCGCCTCCGAGGATAGGCATGCGCCGCTTCGAGGCCCTTGTGTCCGGCCGATCGTTGTCCGTCTCGTTCGCTTGGCGCCCTTGTCCGAGGATATATGCCGCGTGGTTTTATGCCATCGCCTCAAACGGCTCTTGCCCTTTCTTCTTTTGTCTCCCGCGCTCGCGTACGCGAGTAAGGGCCTTTCCGCACCCCGGCATGATTTAAGCGTTCAATTAGGGCTCGGTTATGGGGCCACGACCGGCACGACAAATACCCGGACGCTAAACAGTCGCGACCGCGTGCGCTACGGCAAGAGGCTCTGGCGTTACACGGGGCGCTTGAGCTACAACTACGTAAAGAGCGCAGGACAGGTGAGCGCCAATAGGGTTGATATCAACGCCAAGGTCGCGCGCTATTTGAGTGGCGAGAAGGAGAATTTTTTCCTCTTAGCCTTTCGCTACGATCGCAACCCCTTCGATGGATACCGGCACTACCAAGTGGAGTCCGTGGGCGCCGGGCATCGGATTGTGCGCCATGGCGACATGCGGCTTACGGCCGAGGGGGGTGTGGGTTTTCGTCAGAACTTTTTCTTGGCGGGCGGATCCCAAAACGTCCCCGCCGTGCGCGTCGCGTTGAATTATCGCTGGAAGGTGGGATATAAAAGCATTTTCAGCGAGCGCTTGGAGACCTTGGCGTCGACTACGGGTACGCTTGTCTCCACCACGACCGGTCTGACCACCCCCATTCATGGTAGTCTCGCGCTCAAGATGTCTGAGATCGTAGATCATTACACGAGTCCGCCCGCGGGCTTTACCTCCACATCGACTTATACCACGGTCGATCTCATCGATAGCTTTACCTAAAGCGCGATGTATAAGAGACGCGCGCGCATCGTGTTTTTGGCAAAAAGCCCCGAGCTAGAGGAGTGGGTCGTGCGCCGTGCGACAGAAATGGCGGGCGACTGGATCGAGGCCGGCAGCGGCCCCCAAGCCCTTATCGATTGCGACCTTCTCATTACCTTAGCTACGCTAGATCCGCCGCAGATCCCGCCCTTGCCGCCGGGCTGTCGTCATAAACATTGGACGCTACCGACCGAGGCCTTGTATGTCGAGATCGAGGCGCGTATCCAAGGGCTCATCGGCGGCATGCGCCTTCTGGCGCGCCTGGACGCAAGCGATGCCCCGGGAGAGAAGGCCTCGTCTTCGCGCGAAGACGAGGCGAAAGCGTAGTGGCCGTTAAATCTTGCCGCTACTCGAGATAGGCATCGACCTCTATTTCCACCAGCATGGCTTCATTGATCAAGGCGGCGACTTGTATGGCGCTCGTGGCCGGGTCTATCCCCTCGAAGACCTCCTTGTGCGCTCGCCCCACCTCTGCGAAGTGCCCCATGTTGGCCAGATAGATGCGCGTGCGCACCACGTCGCGCAAAGTCGCCCCGGCCTCGATGAGCGCACGTTCGATCTTTTGTAGAATAAACCGCGTCTGGGCATAGGCATCCCCCGCGCCCACGACCGCGCCTTGGCCGTCTGCGGCAACCGTTCCGGATACGGCGATCATAGGTCCGATACGCCGGGCCCGAGAGTAGGCGACCTGTTTTTCCCAGGGCGATCCGCTATAGACGTTTTTGATCATCGATCTACCTTTTTGGCATCTTTCGTTAGGCCCTCCATTGTGCCGGACGGTAGGACCTAAGGGAATGCGTATGCCAGGCTCAAGAAAGATTCCCTGAAAAATTCTCGCTTCATGCCCCCAAGGGGGAGTCGCGCACGGTCGCGGGCACACGCATACACGCGGGAATCCCGATTCTTGCCCGAGCGCCCGTTTATGACATTTGGGCGCGTATTGTCACGTACCTGTCACAAACGGGCTTTAGCATGCGTGCAGTTGTTGGTATGGGTCTGCGGTTGGTTTTGTGCCGCCGCGCTATCTGAACAGAGACGTTAAGAACAGGGGGATGTATGAAGATCAAAAATTGGGCGCCGTTCGTGGGCGTTTTGATGGCGTCTGCCGGTATGACGCAGGCCTATGCCGGCCAAGGTTTTCTGGGCGGCATGAAGGTCAACGGCGATATTCGCGCTTATGATTTCACGCGCCATTATAGCGGACCTGTGGCGGGACAGCAGGCCTTCTCTCTGGGGGGCGCCGTCAATGTCTTGAGTGGCTCGGTCGATGGTTTTTCGGCGGGACTTAGCGTTTATACGGCCCATTCGCTTGGCTTGAACCGGAACAATCCGGCGCTGGTAGACGGGACGCTCGCGGGTTTTGGTAACATCAATACCATAGGGCAGGCCTTCATGCAGTACGATAACCGCTACGCCTTGGTGCGCGCCGGTGATCAGATCATAACGACCCCTTGGATCAACGCGTCGGATTCGCGCGTGATTCCGGCCACATACCGGGGTGTTTTTGCGGCGTTGATGCCGCTCCACGGCCTTACGATTTCGGCATTGCGTATCAACGGATTTAAGAGCCGTACCTCAACTGACTTTTCTCGCACGAATCTTTATAACTCGTCTAATATCGGCGGGACCCCGGGCCTTGCCAATAGCACCGACTCGGGTGCGGCGGCGCTGGGCGTGAACTATCATCGGGCCGGGTTTAAGGTCGCAACGTGGGGCTATCAATTCTTTGGTCTCGCCAAGATGGCCGATGCCCAGGCCTCTTACGCCCTGCCAAGCATGGCTGGCGTCAAGCCGTTTTTGGGTGCTCAGTTCGTGCGTGAGACGGGATCTGGCGCGCAATATCTAGGGCCGGTCAATGCGACTGTCTACGGTGCGGTGGTCGGCGTGAAGGTAAAAGGCAATCAGCTCACCCTCGGGTATGATAATTTGCCCGCCCACGCAGGGGCCTTTGGAAATGGCGATGTCGTATCTCCCTATACGACCGGTTATGCGACCGATCCCTTGTACACGACCTCGATGATCCAGGGCATGGTGGACCGTAAAACGTCCGGTCACGCCCTTAAGGTGTCGGGCACGGCCTTCGCGTTGCAGCATAAGCTTAGGCTCATGGCGAGCTTTGCCGAGTATTACAATACCGTTACGCCAAGCTATGCCTCGGCGCGGACCAACGAGGCGGACATCGACGTGACCTACTTCTTGAGCGGTTCCTTAAAGGGCCTCTCCGTCCGTGACCGGGTCGGCATTGCGCATAATCTTCCCGTGATTAAGCGCTTCGTTTACAACCGCGTCATGGTCGAATACGACTTTTAGAGAAGGTCGGGCGGTTTTGGTGACGTTGAAGACAAGAAGGAGGCGCAAGCCTCCCTCTTTTTTGCAAAGAGGAACGAATAAGCGGCGTCCGGATGGGCTTGGTATGGGGCGCGCGGGGCTTGGGCCCGCTCAGGCACCTTGTGCCCTATAGCAAATACACGGGCAAAACGACCATTCTCGACCTGCGGGCGGGCGGGTGACTGCCCTTAAGTGGTCTGGTGTGGATTGCAGGACACTTAACGTAACGGATTTCTCCCTTATGACGATGCACAGGCCCGCGTTCTCAACGGCCGGTCGCGATGACTTCATGGGCCTAGGCTCTTGCTCCATTCTTTTACCGGGGGAGAGCTGTGGCATAATCGCTCAAGGTGCTCTACCAACCGGAGGGCTCCGTCCCTTCCTCGAGGAGCTGGCTAGGACCCCTATAATGGAACCTGCGCAGAACGACAGTAAGATTACGGTACGCAACCTCCATTTTTATTACGGAAAGGAGGCCGCCCTTCACGATATCAATCTCGATGTCGCGACGAACATGGTCACGGCCTTCATAGGGCCGTCTGGTTGTGGAAAGTCGACTTTGTTGCGCACTTTCAACCGGATGTATGAGCTTTATCCAGACCAGAGGGCCACCGGGGAGATCTGGCTGGACGATCGCAATGTTTTGTTGCCGGGCGAAGATCTGTATGGTCTGCGATCGCGCATCGGTATGGTGTTTCAGAAGCCCACCCCGTTCCCCATGTCGATATATGAAAACGTCGCCTTTGGTATTCGGCTCTACGAGCGCATCCCCAAGGCCGAACTAGACGACAGGGTCGAGGAGGCCTTGCGCCAAGTGGCCCTGTGGGACGAGGTGAGCGGGAAGCTTGGGCAAAGTGGCATGAGCCTTTCGGGGGGGCAGCAGCAGAGGTTGTGTATGGCGCGCGCGGTGGCCTTAAAACCCGAGGTCTTGCTGTTAGATGAGCCCGCGTCGGCCTTGGATCCGATCTCGACTTTGAAGATTGAAGAACTCATTTACGAGTTGAAGCAAAACTACACGATTGTGATTGTGACCCATAATATGCAACAAGCGGCGCGAGTTTCTGACTATACTGCCTTTATGTACCTGGGTCGTATCGTCGAGTTCGCCGATACCAATACCATTTTTACCAACCCGGCCACGAAACAGACGGAAGATTACATTACGGGACGTTACGGCTGATTCAGCCAGGAGTATTCTTTATGGAGCCGCACGTAAATCCCCATATCTCGCGCCGCTATAATGCCGAACTCGAGGATATTCGAACTCGCGTCCTTCATATGGGCGGTCTGGTCGAGCAGCAGATCGTCGATGCCATGGCCGCGCTGGTCAAGGGCGATGCTTCTTTGGGTGACGAAGTCATAAAAAATGACTACAAAGTCAACAAGATGGATGTCACCATCGACGAGGAATGCAACCAGATCATAGCGCGCAGACAGCCCACGGCGAGTGATTTGCGGCTTGTGATGGCCGTTATCAAAACGATTACGGATCTCGAACGCATCGGCGACGAGGCGGAAAAGATCGGGCGTATGGCAGTGCGGCTCGCGGTCGAAGAGCGACCTAAAGACGGTTATATGGAAGTCCATTTGCTAGGCAATCATGTGCGGCAAATGGTTCATGACGCGCTCGATGCCTTTGCCCGCCTCGACATGGAGGCGGCGGTGCGCGTTGCGCGCGAGGATCGTCAGGTCGATAAGGAATATGACGGACTCATGCGCCAGATGATCACCTTCATGATGGAAGATCCGCGTACGATCTCGCGCGTGCTGAATGTCATGTGGGCCATGCGCGCGCTCGAGCGCATCGGGGACCATGCGCGCAATATTTGCGAATACGTGATCTATCTCGTCAAGGGCAAGGATGTTCGCCACACGAGTCTAGAACAGATCGAGACCGAGATTTTGGGACGCACGGACCCCGATTCGCGCCCAATTTAAGCCTCGCGCAGCCAGCGGGCCATATCGGCCGCATAGTAGGTGAGGATACCGTCCGCGCCCGCGCGGCGCAGGGCGATAAGGGATTCCCATACCGTTTTACGTTCATCGAGCCAGCCATTCTGCACGGCGGCCTTGAGCATGGCGTACTCTCCGCTCACATGGTAGGCGAAAGTGGGCGCGCGGAAGGTTTGTTTGATCCGGTAGATCACATCGAGATAAGGCAGCCCCGGCTTTATCATGATCATATCGGCGCCCTCGGCTAAATCCATCGCCACCTCATGGAGGGCTTCGTCGCTATTGGCCGGGTCCATTTGGTAGGTGGATTTGTCGGCTTGGCCTAGTTGTTCGCTTGAGCCTACCGCATCACGAAAAGGCCCATAAAAGGCCGAGGCGTATTTGGCGGCGTAGGCAAGAATCTTTGTATGGCGGAAGCCCCCCGCCTCGAGCGCTTGGCGAATCGCCCCGATCCGGCCGTCCATCATGTCGGAAGGCGCCACGATGTCGGCACCGGCCGCGGCATGACTGAGCGCTTGGCAAACGAGGACGGCGGTGGTCTCGTCATTCATGACGTAGCCTTTTTCATCGATAAGCCCGTCTTGACCGTGGACCGTAAAAGGGTCGAGCGCCACGTCGGTTATCACCCCTAATTCCGGCAGTGCCGCTTTGAGCCGGCGCACGGCCGTTTGCGCCAAGCCCTCGGGGTTGAAGGCCTCCTCGGCCCCCAGGGATTTTTTGTCTCGCAAGACGACCGGGAAGAGCGCGACCGCCGAGATGCCGTCGGAAGCCCATTCTTTAGCGGCGTCTACGAGGCGGTCGACGCTGTGCCGTAGTACCCCAGGGAGGGATGGTATGGCCTCCGTCTTGTCGTGGCCTTCTATGACAAAGGCCGGCATGATTAAGTGTTCGGCCGACAGGGAATGCTCACGCATGAGGTTGCGCGTGAAGGGGTCGCGTCGAAGGCGGCGCATTCTCGTTGCCGGGAAAGGAGCGCGTACGGGGGTAAAGGTCATAGGCGCAGATTAGCGCGCTTTGGGGTCTACGAAAAGAGGGCCTAGTCGTCTTTGCGGGGATGAAAGGGGGCGGGCCTTAAGGTAGGGCCCGCCCCCTTCACTCTTTCTTTAACGCCGCCCCTTACCCTGCTTCTTCTTGGGCGCGACTTTTTTCGTGACCGTCTTCTTCACCGAGGCCTTGACTGCCGCCTTTTTCTTAGGCGCGACCTTCTTCGCTGCTGCTTTCTTCTGAGGCGCGACCTTCTTTACGACCGCTTTTTTCTTAGGCGCACCTTTTTTCAGCACGGCCTTCTTCGTCACTGCCGAAGCCTTCTTCTTCACCGCGACCTTCTTTACGGCCGCCTTTTTCTTTGCGACCGCCTTCTTCACCGCCGCCTTAGGCACCGCCTTTTTGTTTGCGGTTTTAGCGACCGCCTTCTTCTTCGCGACCGCCTTAGGCGCTACGGCAGGCTTAGGCGAAGGCGTTTTAGGCGCCATTTTGTCGGCCGTCGGCTTGGGTGGCACTTTTGCGGGGGCGATCTTCGGCTTGCTGGGGCTTTGCTGGGTGAGTGCGGGTCGTAGCGCCGAGAGCGGGTTTATATGGTTTTCGATAATGTCTGTTATCGTTTTTAGGATGGCCTGTACGTCTCCCTCTCCAGCCACTTTCCGTAACTTGTTCTGGCTCCTGTAGTAGGCGATGAGCGGCGAAGTCTTGTGTTCATAATCTTCGAGCCGCTTGCGTACCGCCGCTTCCTTGTCGTCCGCCCTTTCGGTAAGGGTCCCGTTACACTTATCGCAGCGCCCCGGCACCTTGGGTGGTTGAGAGTTGGTATTGAACATCTGGCCGCAGCTTGCGCATGTCACGCGCCCTGTGAGCCGCTTTAAGAGGCTTTCGGTCTGAACATCGACCAAGATGGCGAGTTGTAGGGGCCGACCCACGCGCGCCAGCATCGAATCGAGCGCCTGCGCTTGCGGGATGGTGCGGGGAAAGCCGTCTAGTATGAAACCGTTCTTGGCGTCGGCGTGACCTAGTCTTTCTTGAATGATGTCGAGTACGAGTTCGTCTGGGACGAACTGCCCGGATTCCATGAGCGGCTTGACCCGTTTTCCGAGCTCGGACCCTGCTGACACGGCGGCCCGCAGGAGGTCACCTGTGGAGATTTGGGGAATCTTATATTTGTCGACTAACAGTTTGGACTGCGTTCCTTTTCCGGAGCCCGGTGCTCCCAATAGCACGATTCGCATGGTTTCTCTCGCTTTAGTTTGGAATTGACCTAGTAGAGGTTCTTTATATGTTGTCCCTGAGCAGGGGTTTCCCATATCCTAAGCTACCCCCTGGCTTTCGTGGCGTCAATGTTTTTTGATGATTAAAGGCAGGCTAAAAAAGTCTTCAGAACCGCATGTAATGCGCGACTTTTTGCGCTACCCTTAGCGCATTTTGACCCGTCTTGCGGGTCTGCGTAGGGAGCTCAAAAGATACCTATGACAGCGATTGCTGATTTCACGGATACGGAGATGTGGGTCGCCCGTTCGGCCCTAAGCGAGCGCTATGCTAAGGCGATTACCGTAGAACTTGCCGACAGCGAACTGCGGCTCGACCGCGAGTCCCCGACCCTCACCACTTGTCCTACTCTTTTCTGGTCCGAGCGCGGCGCCAACTTTGTTGTCTTTAAGGTGGGCCAAGACCGTTACCGTTGTCAGTTCTTTTATGGCAGCAACGAGCAGTACGGTACGGGCCGCGAGGTTTATGATGATCTGGGCGAGTGTGTGACCCATGTGTTGCAGCTTCAGGCCGACCATGAGCGGGCGCGCGGCCTTGAGCCGGACCGCAAGGTTTGAGGTCCGAGCCATTCTTTAATTTTTTAAACAATTGAGAGTCGTAGGAGCAGAGAAGTCATGGCAAAAGCTAAAAATGCGTTTTATGCCCAGTCAGGCGGGGTGACGGCCGTCATCAACGCCTCCGCTTGTGGCGTTATCGAAACCGCCCGGCGCCATAAAGCCAAGATAGGTAAGGTCTATGCCGGCCGCAACGGCATCATAGGGGCGCTGACCGAAGATTTGATCGATACGAGCAAAGAATCCGTAGAGGCCATTCGCGCCCTGCGCCATACCCCGGCGGGCGCCTTTGGTTCGTGCCGCTATAAATTAAAGGGCCTGGAGGAGAATAAGGCGCAGTATGAGCGCCTGATCGATGTCTTCAAGGCGCACAATATTGGTTATTTTTTCTACAACGGCGGCGGTGACTCCCAGGATACGGCGTACAAGGTGTCGCAGATCGGTGAGCGGCTCGGGTACCCGGTGGTGTGCGTGGGTATCCCCAAAACCGTTGATAACGACCTGCCCTTTACCGACTGCTCGCCGGGATTCGGTTCCGTCGCCAAATATGTCGCCGTGTCCATTCGCGAGGCGGGCTTTGATGTGGCCAGCATGGCCAAGACGTCTACGAAGATCTTTGTGATGGAGGTCATGGGCCGGCATGCCGGTTGGATCGCCGCCGCAGGCGGGCTTGCCGCCGAGAAGCCGGGCGATGCTCCGCATATCATATTGTTTCCGGAGCGGATCTTTGACGAAGAGGCCTTTTTGGCCCGCGTTGACGAGTCCGTCAAGACCTACGGGTACTGCGCCATCGTGGTGTCCGAAGGCGTCAAGGGCAAGGATGGCAAGTTTTTGGCCGAGAGCGGCCTTAAGGACGCCTTCGGGCACGCACAATTAGGTGGCGCCGCGGTTGTCATTGCTCAATGTATAAAGAACAAATTGGGGTATAAGTACCACTGGGCAGTAGCGGATTATCTGCAACGCGCGGCGCGGCATATTGCCTCGAAGACCGATGTAGAGCAGGCCTACGCCTTGGGTAAGCGGGCCGTTGAGCTTGCCTTGAAGGGGCACAATGCGGTCATGCCCATCATCGTGCGTAAGAGTAATCGCCCGTATAAATGGGACTTGGGTGTGGCGGATCTGGCACAGGTCGCCAATGTCGAGAAGAAGATGCCTGAAGATTTTATTACAAAAGACGGTTTTGGCATTACGAAGAAGTGTCGTACTTATCTTGAGCCCCTTATCCAAGGGGAGGACTATCCTCCT
>Ga0307375_10001933_pt1 | contig 21813 bp, 22 predicted proteins | sample TR1MG_FD_202531 | JGI IMG/M metagenome (GOLD analysis project Ga0307375, IMG submission 202531) | Soil microbial communities from Risofladan, Vaasa, Finland - TR-1 | ecosystem: Environmental > Terrestrial > Soil > Coastal area > Acid sulfate soil | place: Finland: Risofladan, Vaasa | collected...
GTAAAGCGGGAGAATATTCAGCAAAAAGTTTCTTGGAATTTTATAAAATAGAGGACGGTAATGTTATTAATTTAGATGGTGAGCAAAGACGTGTAACTGAGACGTTTATTACCGCAGCGATTGGTACCGAAGATGACTTCATGTCAACAATATTAACCACGGGGCGTAACCTTGAAGATCTTATTGAGTCTAAGCCAACCGCCCGGGGTGAAATTTTAACAAGATTTCTTGGGTTGGAGAGTTTGAGGAAGAAAGAGGAGGTGTGTAAAGGGATATACTCTGAATGGAGTAAAAAACTTGTTTCTAACACATATAACGTCACTCAATTGGAGAGTGATAACGAGGAATGTGATGTGTCGATTGCTGATTCTGAAATACAGATTAAAAAACTCGGTAAGGATTTGGTTGGTTTTAAAGAAAAACTCACTGAGTTGGGTGAGAAAAGGGATAAGGTTCTTTTGTCGAAAAATAAAGACGTAGACCAAGACCTGGTAAATACCAATCCAACCCGACTTAAAGCGGAAATTGACGAGTTAAAAACAAAACAAAATACGGCTAAGACGACCGCCAACGGGATTTTAGTTAAAGAACCAAGTACTTATTATTCCGAGGATGATCATAATACCATGTTGAATTTAATCACCGATAAGAGGGTTAACAATAGGTCAACTGAAAGTGAGATCACCCGGAATGAGAACCTGGTTCATCAGTTAGAAACGGGTAAGTACTGTCCAACCTGTAAGCAAGAATTGAAGGGTGTCGACCATAGTAACGAAATCAAGGAAGTAAAAGAATTAATCTCGAAATTGAAGGAAGCGCTTGAAAAGGATAAAAAATCATTGGAGGGTATTGAAAAAGAAGAGGCCGTTTTCTCCGCATTAAAGAAAGAATACGACTCATATGAGAGAGAAAAACTCAGGAAAGAAAAACTAGAACTTGAAATCGAAAGATTCCAAATGGACATCGATAAGAGCCAGAAGAAGTTGGATAATTATGACTCCAATAAGAATAAAATGGAGGAGAATCAAAAGATCGATAGAGAACTCGTTATTCTTAAAACTCAAATTGAAACCACAACGGCGGATATTAATCAAACCAACATTTATGTCGAAAGGCACCATTCCAATATTACCACGAAAAAGGATAAATTGAAAATTAATGCTGATTTGATTAAGAAGATCAAGACCGAAGAGGAATTAATTGGGACATTTAAAATATACATGATGATATTCGGTAAAAATGGTATATCGAAGGTTATTATGAAGAATATGATTCCACTTCTGAATCAGGAATTACATAGGGTCTTATCAGACAGTGCTCTCTTTCAATTGGAATTGAATATAAATGATAAAAATGAGTTGGAGTTCTTGAAGATTGATAATGAAACAAGGGTAGTTAAAAACCTTGGGTCGGGATCTGGTTACGAAAAAACGGTTGCATCATTGGCATTACGAGCAGTTTTAACAAAGGTGTCGTCATTACCGAAACCGAATATTGTTGTTATGGATGAGATTTTCAAAGGTGTTGCCGATGAAAACTTGGAGTTAATCGGAGAATTCTTTAAGAAAATAAAAAATTACTTCGAACACATCCTTGTTATTTCACATAATTCACTGATTCGTAACTGGTCAGATAATTTAATAATGGTCAAAAAAGATGACAATGTGTCATTCATTGAGACCGTAACAACCAAAATTACACAATAATTTGGAATTCTTAATAAAATATGTTATATTTGCACGATTGTAGTAGAATAAACTCTTTAAATTTAGAATATCTATGCAGAAATCTCGAATTGTCAACACAGACGAAATCCAATGTTACTTAAAAGACCTCAAAAAAATCCCCGTAATTACCCATGAAAGACAGGATGAAATTTTCAAGTTATTAAAGAACAAGAAAATTACGAATGAAGAGAAGATGGAATTACATAAAGACTTAATCCTTGGTAATCTACGATTTGTTGTGTCGATAGCCAAACAGTACCAAAATCAAGGAATGGACTTGGCCGATTTAATTTCTGAAGGAAACATCGGTTTAATAAAATCCGCCGATAGGTTCGACCCATCAAGTGGGTTGAAGTTTATATCGTATGCCGTATGGTGGATTAAGCAATCCATGATGGCCGCTTTGAACGAAAATTCAAGGACTATCCGGATTCCTTCCAATTTAATACAGGAAACTCAAAAGAATAAAAGAAATACATTCTCATTTGACGATCCAGATTCTACGGTTAATGAACTCACATATACCTTACCCTTTTGTATTGGGTTAAATCGTGAGATTAATGAAGACGGGGATGAACTTATCGATATTATTCGTGATCCAAATGAAAGCAATCCGGAAGATATCTTTAAAAACTCTGATGAAATTCGGAAAAGGGTTTCAGCGATATTGAGTGTCTTGGATGAGAGGGAAAAGACCATTATCGAAAAATATTTCGGTTTGAATGGTGTCGAGTCGAATCTTGACGATTTAGGGGAAGAATTCAAATGTACAAAAGAAAGGATTCGTCAACTGAAAGATAAGGCAATCAAGAAATTACGAAATGAAAGTTATTCGCTTTTAAACTATTTATAAAAAATAAAAATCATGTCAACATCGGGATCAACAGAACCAGTAGCCACATCATCATCAGGATTTAAAAAATTTATAGGTGGTGTATGGAAATTTCTAAACAGTAGAGTATTTGTTATCATACTCATTGTAGTATTGATATTAATCGGTATTGGCGAATGTAAAAGAATCGTCGATCTAAATCACGACATAGATTATCAGGAACAAAACATTTCAGCACTCTCAGATTCATTAAAATTTGAAAAGATGAAAAATGGGGAACTTTTAGTTTCCATTGATGGATATATCTCATCCGAAACTGAACTTAAAACCCTTAATAAAAAATTATGGGATGAAGTTCGAGCTCAGAAGGGTAAAGTTCTCATGTTAACCAATACAATTATCGGGATACAACAAGATTCCGCTAATTTGGCGAATACGGTTGATCAATTAAACGTGATAATTAGTGAATTACAACAGATTGGAGACAAATATCAAGCGTCATGGTCTATCCCTCACACATTTAACGAGAATAATTTCTTCAAAGTTGATGGTACAACAGTTGTACAGGTAATGAGCACAGATCCGTTTAAAATGAGGCATGATACGACATATCTCACGAAGTTTGAGAATCAAATTGAGGTAGCATATGGTCAAAAAATTGAAAATGGGAAATTAAGGATCTTCATTTTAAGTGAATACCCTGGATTTACGGTTAAATCGATGGAAGGAGTGTTGATCGATCCCAATGAATGGCCAAGCGTCTTTAAGCCGACGAAAAGACATTGGTTTACTGGGTTTGGGGTTGGTCCTGAACTAACTGTCGGATATGATTTTTTAAATTCAAAACCAGCTTTGGTTGTAGGTCTTGGTATTCATTATAATATTTATGAATGGTAAAAAAAGAGAATTGGAATAATTATTAGTATGGGAACAACACCGGAACAATTTTTCAAAAAGAACATGAAATGGGTACTATTGGTACTATCTATTCTTTTTTTGGTTAAAACCGTCCAAAGTTGTAATAGGAATATGACTATTACGAATCTTAACGACGAGATTATACATTTAAATGATTCTTTAAGCTCCACATATGGGACTGAAAAAGAAACACTTTTGTTACAATTAAGAGATTGTGAAAAAGAAAACACACAATTGGAATATGAAGTGAAATTAGCAGACGCAGCAAAGGAAGCTGCGGATAAAAGAGCCGACGCGGTCCAATCCACAGCAGAAAAGACCCGTTCTAATACCACATCAACAATTGTTGTGAAGGGTGCCGAACAGGTGGTGGACTCGACTAAGGTAAAAAAATAGATCATGGGTAAATTTAAAATTACAAATAAAGGACTTTATTGGGGTTTAATTGCCACATTTGGTGTACTATATATGTTAGTAGCATTTGTGTCGACATTACACGCAATTGATTTCTTTAGATTATCGAATATTGGAGGGCTGGCGATTCTATTGGGAATAGCATATGAGGTTGGACAAGCGTCAGTGCTATTCTCAATTTTAATGACCAAGAATAAGGAGAAATTTCTCCCATGGTTATTAATGATTCTGTTGACGGCATTACAGGTGACGGCAAACGTCTACGCCTCATTTAAACATATGTCGATTAGCGGTAGCCAAGATTGGACGTATTGGTACACATCTATCCTAAAGATATTTGGGGTCGCTGGAGGAACCGCAGAAACGTATCAAGTAATCATTTCTTGGATATCGGGTGCGTTACTTCCGATTGTGGCTCTTGGAATGACCGCATTGGTTGCACAGAATATTAAATTAATAACCGAGGAAAATGATGGTGAGACTAACACAACCGATCCCCTTCCTGCAAGTGAATTGATGAGTGAGATCACCAAAATTAGACCGACCGATGAAGAGTTAGAAAAAATAGAAGAATTTTTAAATAAAAAACCACCCGAAACCAAGGAATCTGTTCTTAAAAAAGATCCTGAGTTAAAAGGTGTAAAAACAAAAGAGGAGATCGACAAAATTAAGAAACTAATGACAATGTCCCCAATTAATAGTGGGTCGATTAGTGATAGTCTTAAAAATACCTTATCACCCGGATTGGGATTAGAACCCGATTTAGGGGATTCTCCAAGGGAACAAATTTCAAAAATTCTTGATGATAATGTTGACCTTACAATCGATCCACCCGTGGAGACTAAAAATGAAGATGACATAAAACCAAAAGATAAAGTCCCTCTTGACTTATCAGTTTTCAAATCACCAGGAGTTTTCACGGTAGATGGTGATCCAAGAGAGAGGGGAGAGGTTACGCCGGTATTATCTGATGAAGAGGTTAGTGAGATGTTTCAAGACGAACTTGAGGGAAAAGAACCCGAAGCGGAGGAAGAGGCCCAATTACCCCCTGAATCCGAGTTCGAAAAATTTGTTGATAATGTGTTACCAGTAGATGAGGCATTTTCTGTTTATGATGAAGAAGACATAACACCGTCGGAAAGTGAACCACTACCTAAGTTAGAGATCACACATAACAATGGGTTAATAGACATCCCTGAACTAGCGGGGGACATTATCGCCCCCACACCATCCTCAGATGATATGGGTGAAATGATTGAACCATTAGGCGATGAAATACCAATGACTAGAGAAATTCCGCCCGATGCCCCTGAGGCGGACATAAAAAAAAAATAGGCCGAGACGCCCGCGTTATCCAGGAGAACCCGACAGAAGAAACGTCTATTTCTGGTAATTCCCCTATACCTACACCAACATCTACCCCTGTGCCATTGGAAATTTTCGAAGAATCCGATGACGCAAATCCTTCGCATGTAAATTATGACTTTACTAAGTCCGACCCATTAACTATTATTGGTGATGAAGACATCATTGAAAAAAAAGTTAGACGAAACATTAAACGTCATTATAAATTAAAAAAGTAAGCGAGATGGGAGAATATGAAACCGCCGAACCTCTTAAAGGGGTGAAATTGAACGTCACTAGACGAAAGACCAAGAAGACCCAAATCTTTTTATACGACACTCAAAGACGATTGGATGATTATATGATGAAATTGAGGTATCGAAATAATGAACAGTACGAGGATATCCCACATTTCATAATCACTAAGACAGGAAAAATAATAAAAATTTTTAACACAAATTACAGTTCAAAAACATTTGGAGATCCCACCGTCGATAGACACATGATTAAGATCGCATTGGAGAATTTAGGATGGTTAAATAAAAACACAATTACGGGAGTGTTGCATAATTGGATTGGAGACCCCTATCGGTCAGATCCTTATATAAAAAAATGGAGAGATCATTATTTTTGGGATCCTTATTCTGACGATCAATTAAAATCATTGGTTCAATTATCTGAAGATATTTGTAAGGACTATAATATCCCATATCAAACGGTTCCAGGACAGGGATATCTAAGTAATGTGAGAAAGTTCACTGGAATTGTATGTAAATCAAACTTTCTAAATATTTATACAGATATAAACCCATCGTTTAATTTTAACATATTTTATAAAGATGAATACAAAAAAACCATTGAATAGCTACGACGACACTAAAAAGATGTTAAATACCATCCGAAAGATCCAAGCGTCAACCATACCTAGATACGGAATGATCCAAGAACAGGACACCGCCGACTTACCCCAAGGATCTGAGAATTATAGCCAATTTGAACCACAAGATCAGGCACAAGCGCCAGTTCAGACTGAAGATAGTGATTATGCCGTGATTAATAATGTTGAGGTTGTAATTCATTCGGAAGATCCAGAAGACATGGAATTGACCGACGAAGAAAAAGGGAAAATTTCACAATTGATTGATGATTTTCGCGCAGAGGTCTCAGAAACCGTAGAATTCGATAAATTACACATATATGAAACAAGCTCGAAGTTAGATGGAAAAATTGGTGAATTTGGTTTAATGTTCACGTTATCCACAGGTGACGATACTGGATTGTATATAAATGGACAGATGTTGAAAATTGACGAAAATTCCCTCTTGGTTCTTGAAAAGTTGGGTGGTTTCGAACTGAAATTTTCAAATACAATAAATGATTTATTAGTTAGGAGAAGAACAACATAATGGCACTTACATCATCAGACAAAAGTGAAATTCAAGCAATTGCCCGGAGGGAGATGAAGTCGTTTTTAGATTCCACTCAGGCTCATAATGTGGTGATTAGGGTGATCCAAAATGAATTGGGAACAAAGAGAATTGATGACAAAATTATTGACCTTTCTACAAAGGTTGTTGTTGAGTTATTCAAGACATTATGGCAAAGGAAATCCTTCTGGGAATCGGCACTAAAAAATGTTAGATAATGGGAAATATGATTAAAGGAGGTAAATCGGATAAGATGTCCGTAGAGGATATCGCACGAAAACATAGTGTGTTCGTCGGTACTATTCAAAAAGAGATCGAAATGGGTCTTAAAGTTGAACGTGAGCACACTACTGACCCAGAAAAAGCGAAAGAAATCGCAATGGATCATTTAAGCGAATTCCCTGATTACTATACGAGATTGGATAGTATGGAGAAGAAAGCGAAAAAGGCAAAAGAGCCAAAAGAACAAACTATGGCAGGTTCGTCCGGGTCATATGAGGCCGCCTTGAGTATGCCGATCATGAAAAGAGATATCCATAATTTCAAACTCAAATCAAAACCACAAGAAGTTGATGAAGTGACAGGTTCGGGGGTTTCTGCGGGAGCAATGTATGATGCACCAATTGGACACAAACAAAAAGATCCGTTAGCAATTGATAACCCACCATCAAAAAAACCTAGTACCGAATCCGCAAGTATCACCGCAGCATCAAGTAAAGACATGATAGCAACCAAAAAGGGATTCCCCAAATTTGGTGGGCCTGACGCAAAATTTGTGGAAATTAAATCGAAATGTAAAAAATTCCCATATTGTAATCAAATGAGTGGTCTCGACAATCTTAATCTTAAAGAGGCTATTGAAGGTGCCGCTAAAAAATATGGATTAACTGTTAAACAGGTGGAAGAGATGATAATAAACGAATCGAAACAATTGTCGAAGAGATAATTTGTAAAAAGAAAGTATTTATTAATATGAATACCAAAGAATTTGACGATATAATTAACGAAGCCCTAGAAGGAGAAACTAGGAAACTAATAGAAGAACAAATTGATAAGACAGATCATCTTATTGATTCCGTTAAAAATTTTCAATCATTATCAGGAATGGTTGATAAAATATCGGGGATTGAATCCATGGGATCTGGTATCGAGATTTCCGTCAATGGTGTTACACCTGAAGAATTAGTTAGTTGTTGTGGTGGTGACTCATTAGGTAAAGCACAAACGAACCTAATGCAAAGTTTACATCACGATCTAGAAGAAAGTGGAATTGGGGGAACATATGATATTGATATAAACACAGATGGGGATGAGAACTCGTTAGATTTGTTTATTAAAATTAGTCCTAACGACGATGAATTATCAAGTGAAAATGAAATAGATATGAATGAAGTAACAGACAATGGTGAACTCACCAACACATTCGGACAAGCAATGTATGAAGAACCAAAAGACACAAACCCAACCGCAGAGGACGATAAAGATTTGATCTTAGGGGATGAAGTAGAGGTTGATGAACAATGGCAAGCCGTTGCTGGGGCCGTGGCTGGTGACGCAATTGCGGGTGAAGTACTCGGTGGAGCAGTTCCTGCTGCAGTTGAAAAATATGCCGCTGGAGCAATTGGTAGTAAAATTTCCGACGCATTAGGTGGAGGTGAAGAAGTAGACGAATGTAATAAAGAATTAAATAAAAAACCAAACAAAGTGAACGAAAATAAATCAGGAAAAAAAGTAATCACTCTTAGTGAAACTGAAATGGCTGGGTTGATAGAAAAAATCATCCGTGAGGCAGATGATAACCCACATCTTGCCACACCTGTTAGAGGCGTTCCAGGGGTTGATGTAACTAAAAAAAGTCATGCCGATAGTGGTAAAGAAAACGAGGATGCGTTGAAGGCCGTTGAGAAAAAAATTAAAGACTTTCTCTCATTTGACGGAAACGACGATCCCGAATTCCCGAACCAAGTTGGTCAGGGAGATCAAAAGGTAGCGACGAAAAATACCGATAGTGAAGACGACGTTGTTGACTTAAATAGAGGTCGTAACATGGCGGACTTAACATATGACCAAGAACCAGGCGATCCTTTCAAAGAAAGGGTTAAATTATCATTAGTCGGGGCTTCAGAAATGGGTAACGCTCAAACCGACGAAGATGGTAACGGGTTAGGAAATGTTATTCCAAGTAAAACTGGTGAGAATATCGCTAAGGTGGCCGACAAAAGAAAAGAGGCTCGTGTTAATGAACCGATTTACGATAAGGAAGCCGTTCCTGTAAAAGAAGAACCAAAAAAGACCGATAGACCGGGGCCAGAAAGTGGAAATGCGGGTGACGCTGTTGCTAGTGAAATACTTAGGATGAAACAAATGTCCAAGTACAAGGAAAAAACCCAATAACCCTTTTTTTTGAATCATTTTCTCCGTATATTTAAGTATTATGGGTAATGAGAATGAACAAACAATTGAGGAACATCGTCAGAGAATTCAATTTCAATATAGTGTAAATAATATAATTCGAGAAAAAAGCGAATTGTATTTTGATTTTTTATTGTCTCTCCTCAATATACTTAACGAAACATATTTAGGCCCTGACACCATTTCAACCCAAGACGATATGGTGAATCATTTTTCATGGTGTTTTAATAAAGTTTTGGAACATTTCGAACACGAAAGAATTAAATTCACCCCAATATCAACCATCACATATGATTATTTATGGTACTTCATTTATAAGGGATTTTATTCGTCCGAAATGGAAAATAAATATGAGGCATTATTAGAGTATTTCACATATCTGTTCGATTATGATGGAATAAAAACACCACCAGAACTAGAGTCGTATATTGATTTCTATAAAATCTTCGATCAAAACTTGAAAAAACTAAATTAATTCCGTATATTACTATCAAAATCAATAGAAATGGAAACATTAGAAAAGATAAAAAACCTTGTGATCGCGCTGTCGGTTGACACCGCAAAGGTGTTTAATAAGGGTAATCGTAGTGCGTCGATTAGAGCAAGAAAAAATGCGCAGGAAATAAAAATCCTTATCGGTCAATACCGTAAAGAGATTCTCGAAGAAATTAAAAAAAATGATTGAAAATATTTTACTTTTCGTTTTGGTTCTTTCTGTATTATTTTGTTTTAATCATTTGGTGAGTTTTATCATCAAATTATTTCAGGAAAATCCCGAACCAATAAAACTTGGTGTTGTTAATAAGGTGTTGTTGTATTTATCAACTGCCTATATTTTCACGTCAATTATAACCGCAATAATATGAAAATCGTGTATAATATAGTTAAATCGTTAAAACCACATTTCTTTTCTCTTAGAGAAATTGAAGATAATGTCAGTCTCGACATAAAGATTCCAACCAATTGGAATTATGAAGGGATGGTAGAGTTAAATAAAAAACTCCCCTTTGCTGTTAAAGTTCAGGATAAAAAAACAACTAATACATTGATTTCATTAATCGCACCAGCAACGGTAGATGGTTATGAATATGTATTTAATTATGCAAAGGCCGTCATAACCACAAATAAAGAGGAAGAAGAGAAGTCAAAACTATTCAACGAAAAAGTGAATGAGCTCAAATCATTGTTTTTGAGTTCACCACTCGATAAATTAAAAGACCTTTCATTTAAAGACGTAGTAAAGAATGGACTATCAGATTCAGAGAGCACTGGAGAAATTAAACTCGGAGGTGACGAAGGACCAGGAGCAGACACAAAGGATTAAACAAAAACAAATTGATGAGATTTTATCATTTGATAAATCAAAAATATTTGATGCTCCGCCCAAAAAGAGAAAGAGAGAAAATTTATTTTTTACTAAAATTTCAATTATATTAGGATATGGAAAAAAAAGGTGAAATATTAACACAGTTGGCGCTCATCTCCGATTTATTTGAAAGGGCAAATATGGAGTCGGATACCACAAACGTCATTCTCACAGTTAATAGGGAAGAGTTCGACCGTTTGTTTCATTTAATAACTAAAAAGGCAAGTACCACATTAGCCGTCATTGATGATACGTTCACTGTAAGAATCGGTGTCGTTAAATATATGTTTACGGTTAATAAGAATAGTGCCTAAATAATTCGGTTCTTTTATAACCCATTCCTTCAAGCATTGCGTATAACTGAGACCTTTGATGGGTGGTAATATCTTTAACAAAAATAAAATTTCCCACTCCCCTTTTATGTAAATCATTCTTTACGATATCAAAAAGTCTGTTGGCGTCGCTGACATTTTTATTCCCAAACATCCTAACAGTATTTTCGACCTGTAAGAAAAGTTTATTGTTCAATGTGAAGATCTGCCCGATCTCTTCCACCTTCAAAATAATATCCATCATTTCATGATACCTGATTCTTTTCTTAGTGTCAAAATCATAAACCCTTTCTTCATCCCAATATGGAATTAGCTCTTTGATTCGAAATTTATCATCCATCATTAATGCCTCGACAGTTCTACCTAGTTCGTCTCTAATATATGTTGGCTTCGACCATCGGTTATTCGGAAAAATTAACCCCAATTCAAAGTTTAATTCTTTGTTTCGTTTTCCCCCTTGTAATTTAACAAAGGGTGGACGTTTCTGAGTCTTATGTTCGTGCCAGGCATCATAAATTGTATTCTTGGTCATACATCTATGCAAGACACGAATTTTCTTTTTATTACAAAAAAGAATTACGAAATATTTCCATTTTTTCATAGGTGAAATATTAACTCAATCAGACTCCATAAACCATAGAGACCCAGAAAGAACCATCCAACGAGAACCCATGTGATCGCCCGGTCAATTTCGATGATTGGTTTCCGTGGAGATTTTAACTTTTCAACTTCCTCTTTCTTTTTTTTACAATTTGAGCATCCCATACGAAAATATACACATATAATTTCTTTTTCTCAATATTTTTGACTATATTTTTGTACACAGTATAAATAGAAATTTTAATTTAGAATATGATATCATATATCGGAGGAAAAGCTAGAATTGGAAAATGGATCGCACCTTTTATCCCTAATGACATAGAAACCTACGTAGAACCCTTTTCGGGGATGTTCTGGGTCTTTTTTAACATGGACCTATCCAAGTACCCGAATCTGAAGAACGTCGTCTATAACGACTTTAATGGACTAAATGCGAACCTTATGAGATGTGCATTACAATATGACAGATTATGGGAAGAATTGGACAAATATCCGTGTCAACAATTAGGTGTTGTAGACACCCCTCCCGAATTTGAGCCTCTTTTCAATAAATGTCAAAAAGAAGTGTTTGCCCCGAATTTTGTGGTGGGTGATGAACCTAATTTCGATATTGCGGGGAAATATGTGTATGTGTTAACTCAGGTGTTTTCTGGATCTAAGCCTGAGACATCAAAGTACACGGATTATAAAGGAAAATATCGTTGCAAAGTTCTCATCTTTATGGATAAATTGAAACACCCTAAATTTAGAGAACATTTCGACAAAATAAATTTCGTACATTCCAAAGATTTTGAAGAGGTGATGGAAATGTATGATTCACCCACGACATATTTTTATTTAGATCCTCCATATTGGAAAACCGAAAATTATTATTCTGCCCATGATTTTGATGTGGACGACCATGGTAGGCTTGTCGGTAGTTTACATCACATTAAAGGTAAATTTGGATTATCATATTACGAATTCCCCAAATTATCTGAATGGTTGCCAAAGGATGAATTTGTTTGGGAATCAAAAGGATTTGCGAAGGCGGCGGCAGCAAAAGAAGGTGTTCCACAAAATATTGGGACAGAATTGTTAATTATGAATTATAAATCCGATGTTGTGGTAAAAGAAAAAAAATGGAGTTCGGAAGATCTTGAAGAAATTAATTATAATACCCCAATCACCGAAATTACTTTGGATTCCAAAGGTGGATTTTCTGATGACGAGATATATGATTACATGAACGATTAACACTCTATTTATAGAAAAATGGAAATGTTGGAAAAATTACCACCAGAAGTTTTAATTTATGTACAAAATGTTCGCAGGCACTTCTCGACAAATGAAGATACAAGAGAATATTTTCAAATCGACACTCACGGAGAAAAGTTCTTCGAAGAGATCGCCGAACTCTCACAGAAGAACTATGAGGAGACCGGCGACGCTCAATTGACTGTCGAACAATTTGAAGAACTTAGACGAAAGGTTTCAAGTGACTTCGTAATGTACGGAATTTTTGCATCTATGGGTGGTTTTGGTTTAATTTCATTAAATTAACAACATGAACAGAAAAATCCCAGTGACTTTCCCATTGTTTGAATCAATATATGGGAACAGTTTTCCTGAAGAACAATATTTCATAATCTTATTTGACGCTCTTCCGTCAACCCATTCATCACAGGATATATATTCAGATGAAATTATAAAATGTTTCATCGACGAGTGGGGGTTTATTGAGCATTCTCACATAAAAACGGTGAGGGAACGGGGGAAAGTTCAAAATCAGCAATTATTGTTGGTCAACGAGACAGATCGAATAATTATTTCCACAAGATCGAAACAGAATAAGGGTGACAACCTAATTTCGTTTGATTTTCTTTACGATATTGGTCGAGGCGATATTTCTAAACAATTGGATTTCAAAAGAATTGAGCAATATAAACGAGAGTCCAAGAAATCAAATATTCAGATTGTTAAAAGTGAAATGGGTCATTTGGATACTGAAGAATATGATTTAACAGTACCCGAATTTGACCTTTTGTTAAACTATGGGGAAGATTTCGTTAAATTACATAAAACGATAGTTGAACGCTTAAACACCCCAGGGGATAAGGGGCTCATTTTATTTCATGGGGAACATGGTACAGGAAAAACTACGTATATAAAATCACTAACAAATTTAATTAAAAATAAAGAAGTACTTTTTATTCCACCGTCTATGGCGGAAACGTTATCTGACCCATCGATAATACCATTTCTAATGGAGCACAAAGACAGTATTTTATTAATCGAGGATGCGGAAAAAGTAATCGGAAGTAGAGAGGTATCAGGTTCACAGGTGGCGGTATCAAACATATTAAATCTCACCGACGGTATTTTGGGGGATTGTTTAAATATTCAGATTATTGCTACGTTTAATATGCCGAGAGCGAAAATCGATAAAGCTCTTCTACGTAAAGGGAGATTAATATGTGAACATAAATTTGACACGTTAAGTCTAACCGATACCAATATTCTATTGAAACACCTCAATAAGGGTGTAACTTCCGATGTGGGGTTAACACTTGCTGATATTTATAATATTGGGGTTGACGCCAATAGAGAAACTAGTGAGCCGAAAAGGGCGGGATTTCAATACGGTAAATGGAGTGAAGGATGAATGAGTTAGCGATTTTTACATTAAATGGATGCTCGATGTGCTTCGAATTGAAACGAAGATTAAAAGAAAATTCTATACATTTTCATGACATCGAAATCACCAAAAATAGAGAGTTATGGGAACGGATACTAACACAAACTGGTGAAGATAGCGTTCCCACTATCTTTATACAAACCGATAGTGAGGGTAACGGTTTGGTTTATACGCCAGGACGAGATTTTCAAGACATTGATGAAATAATTAATATAATTAAAAATAATATTTAGAAAAATGGGGCTTTCGGCCCCATTTTTCATGCCGAGAACTATTCTAAAAGTATTTATCTGAAAGTAACTTCAGATAAATGGCTTTACAGAAAATAAATTGGACGCAGATAGATACTCTGCATATCCCCACTGGACATACTGTTGATATTGGACAATTTGGTACAGGTACATCCGTTAATAGTGTTAACACAAACGAATTATCTATTCTAGGTGTCGATTTCTTCGATTGGCTGATGGGATACACGGGTGGTACTCCAAATGACATATCTGTGGTCGACAATGCGGGACTAAGTGTCGAATCGTCTTTATCAGGAAAAATTCTATCCACAACATATAACACAACTTTAGATCCAGCATTAGCAACGCCATCAACTGTCGGAGGAATCACCGCTGGTACCACGGTAGCCGCTCTGTCAGGAAAAACGTTTGTTCAATTTGTCGACGACTTATTATTCCCAATTGTCTTACCTACTTACACCATACCCACAATAACCATGACAGGTATTTCAAGTGGTATTCGTGAAATTGGAAGTACAATATCTGCAACTCTTAGTGTATATGGAGATAAAAACGATGCTGGAGCATACTCACAGTTACGTGTTTTAAGAAATGGATTACCATTACAGACCGATACTACATTAACACCCACGCCGATAACAAATATTGCGCCACAATTTGGATACGCTGATCCAAACAACCCAAATTATAGGTATACCATTCCAACACCATATTCAGAGTCATATGTAATTCCATATGGATCATATCCAGGAACAACAACATATCGTGGAGATGGAAATTATGGGGCAGGCGTAGCAAAACAAAATAATAAAGGAAGTTTTGATGTTAGAACCCCAGCGGTTCGTTCAGGTAACGCACCACAGGCTTCAAGCGCCAATTTTGATTCCGATGTGGCAACTACTACGAATATATTTCCATATTTTTATGGGACATCCGCCACGTTACCAACCGCATCATCAGTCGCAGCACTAATTGCCGCAGGTTCGGGTACTAAAGTGGTGCAATCAGCGTCCGGTACATTATCAATCCCGTATAATGTTGGATTACCAGGATTGTATATTTGGTTCGCATATTTCAGTTCATATACAACAAAAACAAAATGGTGGGTAAACGATTTTGATGCGGGATCTATCGATGGATCGTTTATCTCACCAGCGGTTACCCAAGCGGTGACAAGTCCAGAGAGTTATTGGACAACAATAAACTTTAAAATACACTGGAGTGTGTATTTGACGGTACAAAATACAATTGAATTTAGAAACACTTAGAAATCATGGCTATAAACTTAAGCGACAATATTAATTATAACGCACCGAAACACGCAGATAGTAGATACGGTCCCTGGACAGGGATAACCCACGCCAATGACAATGTTATACCATTACAACGTGCGGTTGGTTTAACTGTTGGTATTCAGTCGGGTAACACCCTTGATGAATATTGGTATTATAGCGGTGTTACTGATTCCGATTTGGTTTTAAAATTAGCTGGGGGTGGTGGTTCGGGCGACCACGCTGAGTTAACTAATTTAGCTTGGGTAGATTCAAAACATACAGGTACAGAGAGTACTTTGGCTGGGTTTGACGCGAGTGGTAATACTATAAACTATCCGCTATCGAGTGGCTCCACAATTAACACTGACGCTAATTCGGGTATTGAGGTACTTTCGGCCACCACAGTTAATACAATTTATAATACGGCACTAACACCATCATTGGAAACGCCAGATGATGTTGGTGGAATTCCTGCTGGCACGACTGTTGCAGATTTAACAGGGAAAACCATCGTTCAATTGTTTAATGATTTATTGTTCCCTACCGTACAACCGACATATACGATCCCCACAATTACAATAGGGGGTGTTTCATCAAGCACAATTGAAGTTGGAGACACTTATGCGCCTAGTATTAACGGATATGGGGAAAAGAATGACGCAGGAGTATACACGCAACTGAGGATTCTCAGGGATGCGTCTCCAATTTTCACTAATACAGGATTAACACCATCATCGATAACAAATATCGCTGATCAGTTTGGATATGCGGATCCAAACAACCCAAATTATAGGTACACGATTAATCCAACACCATATTCTGAATCATATGTGATTCCATTGGGGTCAACAACATATCGTGTTGATGGTGACTATGGGGCTGGTGTTGCAAAACAAGATAATAAGGGGGTATTTGACGTGAGAGCATCGGCGGTTCGTAGTGTGAATGCTCCTCAATTGGGTGATACTAATTTTGGGTCAACCTTATATACGATAACAGGGATTTACCCATATTTTTATGGTGATTCTGCCACATTACCAACTGTTGATTCAATTGCATCGGCAATATCTGGTGGAACTGCTTCAAAAGTTTTATCTGTGGCTTCAGGAACTTTATCGATTCCATATAATGTCAATGGCCGCTATATATGGGTGGCATATATGAACACATACACAACAAAAACAAGATGGTATGTGACCGAATTAGACCAAGGAGATATTAATGGTTCATTTATATCAGCGGCTGTCACAGAAGCGGTAAATAGTCCTAACGGATTTTGGTCGGGAATAACCTTTAAAATGCATTGGAGCGTGTACGCTACAATACAAGCTACACTTCAATATAGAAATACTTAATATAGATGGCAATTAACCTAAGCGACAATATTAATTATAGGGCACCGAAGCACGCAGACGCTAGATACGGCCCGTGGTCAAGTGTAGCTGAAGCCAATGCTAATGTCACATTTGCCCCGTTAAATCAAAGAGCACTTGGTTTAACGGTTGGGATATTGTCGGGTACTTCAGTAAGTGAGTATTGGTATTATTCTGGAATCACAGATGCGGATTTAGTTTTAAAATTAAGTGGAGGATCGTCTGGGTCTGGAACATCTGGAACGTCTGGGTCTTCAGGCACATCTGGAGTATCTGGAACGTCTGGGTCTTCAGGCACATCTGGAGTATCTGGAACGTCTGGAAGTTCGGGTACATCTGGGTTAGATGGTACAAGTGGAAGTTCGGGCACATCTGGGTTAGATGGTACAAGTGGAAGTTCAGGCACTTCTGGAATTGATGGAACGTCTGGAAGTTCGGGCACATCAGGTATTGATGGAACATCTGGATCTTCTGGAACCTCTGGTACTGGTGGTAGTGAATACGTATTTACTGAAGATTTGGTTGTATCGTTATCGGGAGGTAAAACATTTGGGAAGTATGAGAGTGGTGAGACTATACCAGCAAGTGGTAAAACCACATCTGATGTGATTAAATTAGCGATAGTAGAGGCTTTAGAACCAACAGTATCCTTAACTAGTTCTACGACGATTGCGTTTAATCAGACGGCAATTGATAATGTTCTTAGTTATAGTTACACAATTAATAGTTTGGGTGCGTCGGTTGACTCTGTATTATTGGAGTGGAGACGAAACAACTCAGGAGCATGGTCAGGATTAACTACCGACACGGCCACACCATCTGGATACACTCATTCTCTAACTGACACCGCTTTTAATACACAACCATTTAATTATAGATATACGGTTACAGATACAGTAGGCGGAACTAAAACTAATACACTAAATATTACCCCAGCGGCATACGTCGCACCAACCATATCATTATCAGTTGTTGGGGTGAGTTTAACATCGCCCGAAACAAATGCGAAGAGAGAAAAAGGAAATATTAGTTCAACTCTTAGTGGGTCAATTACAAGAAATAGTGTAAACGTCGACCTTACTTCATATCAATTACAATATCGGAAAAATGGTGGGTTATGGGTTGATATTGGAGGACCGATTTCTACGGGGCCAGGATCTTCTTCAATCACTTCAACTGGACACACGGAAGCATCACTTTTCGATTCCACCTCAATTGGTTATAGAGCAGTAGTTGTGGATACAAACACAACCACAAACGGGTCGGCAAATACTGTTAATTTCTTAAACATTATATTTTACAGTCCGATGGCTTCTCAACCCACTAATTCAGCGGGGGTGAGAGCAATAACGACAAGAATATTTACAGACGGAATAAATGGTGTGGGATGGAATTTAAACACTGGTACGGTATATAACATATTTACGGTTGCCATGCCGGCCACGTTGAGTATCACAAATGTAATTGATTTGGATGCATTGAGTGCTGATATAACGGCAAATTATGTGAACTCAACATTTAACGTGAATGACTATTACGGAACGGCGGTTTCGTATAATGTTTATACTATGACAAATGCATTACCATATTCGCCTTCATCACATAGGCATCAAATAACAAGAGCATAAAATGGGACTAACTAACGGACTACAACTACCTTTTGGAATACAACCAGTTAACCCTGTGCCTGTTGATTCATGGTCAGGGCCATATTCTGGTTCATCTGAAGCGGTGGCAATTGCGGCGGCAAATGCCGCAATTCCGGGTGCGGCGAGATTCCCATCAATGGAAGTGCGTATAATTGTTGATGACCTATCATACAAATATTGGTATTATAGTGGAATAACCGATTCCGATTTACTTCTTTTTAGTGGTGGTGGCGGATCGGGAACATCAGGTAGTTCAGGAACTTCTGGTACAAGTGGTATAGCTGGAACGTCTGGATCTTCAGGAACATCTGGCTCTTCAGGAAGTTCAGGAACATCTGGTATCGATGGAACATCTGGAAGTTCGGGAACCTCTGGTATCGATGGAACATCTGGGTCGTCAGGGACATCTGGTATCGATGGAACATCTGGATCGTCAGGTAGTTCTGGAACATCAGGGTCAAGTGGAACTTCGGGAATTGACGGAACGAGCGGTAGTTCAGGTACGTCGGGTTCATCTGGAACATCAGGGGTATCTGGTACTTCAGGAAGTTCAGGCACATCTGGTGTTGACGGGACATCTGGGTCTTCTGGTACTTCGGGAATTGATGGAACTTCAGGTTCATCTGGATCTTCTGGTACATCGGGAATAGATGGAACAAGCGGAAGTTCAGGCACATCTGGAATATCTGGAACTTCAGGAAGTTCAGGCACGTCTGGTATTGACGGAACATCTGGATCTTCGGGTACTTCAGGATCAAGTGGGTTATCTGGGGATATATACAAAACAACATCATCAACATATTTGGGAATAAGTGGTGGAACACAAACATTAACAGTTTATACTGGATTATCATATACTCCTGGACAATCATTAGTAATTGCGATAGATGGTGCCAATTTTATGGAAGGTACTGTGACATCATATAACCCAAGTACGGGTGAACTGACTAGTAATATATTCAGTACAACAGGTTCGGGATCGGGATCAGCATGGGACGTGAATTTAGGTGGAGCACAAGGCGCGGATGGAACATCTGGTTCTTCAGGGACAAGTGGGACATCTGGAAGTTCGGGGTTATTGTCATTAACAGGAACATCGGAGGGTCAAACCATATATTGGAATAATTCAACCAAAGAATGGAAGTCAACAGATATATTAAAGGTAAATTCAGAAGGAGTTGTTCAATTTAATACGACATCACCCACTGGGTTAACAGGTAATACGATAGTGGTTTCATTTGATAAAACAATTGGGTCAGCATATTATTTCGATTATCAGGTCACAGAACAAGGATCATCAGCATCCAGATCTGGTACTGTAATGGCAATATGGAAGGGTACAACCGTGGAATATACTGATACATCAACACCTGATATTTTTGGAAGTACTCTCGGAATATCGTTTAGTGTGGCGATAAGTGATCCAAATATTCAATTAACCGCAGAAATAACAAGTGGCACTTGGGACATTAAAATAGGTACAAGAGCAATTTAATTTAATTGAAATCAATTAACAATGAAAAATGAAAGTATTTATATAAAACGTGAATTAATAAGATAAAAAGATGGCAAACGAATTCGTCGCTCGAACAGGGTTAAAATTATACAATGTTCCAACTGGAACAACTGAGACTGAAATCTTAGTAAAAAACGCAGACGGTAGCGTTAAAGTAAGAAGTTCTATTGATTTAGGTGGAACATCTGGAACGTCGGGTACGAGCGGTAGTTCAGGTACATCTGGGTCTTCAGGCTCAAGTGGTAGTTCGGGAACGTCTGGATCTTCTGGTAGTTCAGGTACGAGCGGTAGTTCTGGTTCATCAGGAACATCAGGCTCAAGTGGGACATCTGGAAGTTCTGGTACAAGTGGGTCATCAGGATCAAGTGGTACGAGCGGTAGTTCAGGGTCTTCGGGAACATCGGGTTCGAGTGGAACATCAGGTAGTTCAGGGTCTTCGGGAACATCTGGGTCAAGTGGATCTTCAGGGTCCAGTGGTACAAGTGGAAGTTCTGGAACATCTGGTTCTTCAGGTTCAAGCGGCACGAGCGGTAGTTCGGGGTCTTCAGGGACATCTGGATCTTCTGGCTCAAGTGGATCTTCGGGTTCTTCTGGTACAAGTGGAAGTAGTGGTACTTCAGGTTCGTCAGGTAGTTCAGGCACATCTGGTTCGAGTGGATCTTCAGGCACGAGCGGTAGTAGTGGTACATCAGGATCAAGTGGTAGTTCAGGCACATCAGGAAGCTCAGGAAGCTCAGGTAGTTCAGGTACAAGTGGAAGTTCTGGCACATCTGGATCATCGGGAACAAGTGGTAGTAGTGGATCTTCAGGAACATCAGGAAGTTCAGGATCGTCTGGAACATCTGGTTCATCTGGTTCATCAGGAACCAGTGGAAGTTCAGGAACGTCAGGTAGTAGTGGTACGTCTGGGTCATCAGGATCGTCTGGGTCTAGTGGAACATCTGGAAGTTCAGGTTCTTCAGGCACATCAGGGTCATCAGGAACATCTGGTTCAAGTGGATCTTCTGGAACATCAGGTTCTAGTGGTTCTTCAGGGACATCTGGATCTTCTGGCTCAAGTGGAACTTCGGGTTCATCTGGAACTTCAGGAAGTAGTGGCACAAGTGGAAGTTCTGGTAGTAGTGGAACATCTGGTTCTTCAGGCTCATCAGGTACAAGTGGTAGTTCAGGAACATCAGGCTCAAGTGGTTCTTCAGGAACTTCTGGATCGTCAGGAACTTCAGGCTCATCAGGTACAAGCGGTAGTTCAGGAACATCAGGCTCAAGTGGTTCTTCAGGAACTTCTGGATCTTCTGGATCGTCAGGAACTTCAGGCTCATCAGGCACAAGTGGAAGTAGTGGAACATCAGGAAGCTCCGGTTCGTCTGGAACCAGTGGATCTTCTGGATCGTCAGGAAGCTCTGGTTCATCTGGAACGTCTGGTAGCTCAGGTACAAGTGGAAGTTCAGGAACATCTGGTTCTTCTGGATCAAGTGGGACGTCTGGTAGTAGTGGTTCTTCAGGTACATCAGGAAGTTCAGGTTCTTCTGGAACATCTGGGAGCTCAGGATCGAGTGGTACAAGCGGAAGCTCTGGCACATCGGGATCTTCAGGAACATCAGGATCAAGCGGTAGTTCGGGAACATCTGGTTCAAGCGGATCTTCAGGAACTTCAGGGTCGAGTGGGACATCGGGATCATCTGGAACATCAGGATCAAGTGG
>Ga0307375_10001935_pt1 | contig 21801 bp, 18 predicted proteins | sample TR1MG_FD_202531 | JGI IMG/M metagenome (GOLD analysis project Ga0307375, IMG submission 202531) | Soil microbial communities from Risofladan, Vaasa, Finland - TR-1 | ecosystem: Environmental > Terrestrial > Soil > Coastal area > Acid sulfate soil | place: Finland: Risofladan, Vaasa | collected...
TGATCGCGTATTGAGCCCAACCCTGCCTCATTTTTTGGCAGTGGAGCAGGAGTCCAAAAAGAAGACCTTAACGGGTTTCGAGGGCCCTACACGCGTTTTATTGGGGATTGCGACACGCTATCAGTTGCCGACACCCGAGCAACTCAGGCAGTCGGTATCTGAGTCCTCACTGAATAGCTGTTTCCTGCGCGGTGAACCGGTCTCCGGGCGCCAGCGCTACCAAGCTATCCGTGCTCAAGAGATCCGTTTGGCACAACGGGCCGGCGAGTTCTTCGCGCACGTCACGCCTCCGGATCCAGCTTGCGAGAATTGGGCCCGCTTGGCGCGAGAGGGATACAGTGCCGATCTCTTAGCGAGAATAAACAATAACATCCGTAGCGGGGTTGATTGGAAAACACGGCCCGAGGTGGAGATGGGCTACCACCTCTTGATCTACGCTTCCTTACTGCGTGGGGCTGCGCGCCAGATGGAAAATTACCTAGAGACCCGTGTAGGAAATGAGACGGGTCGGCCCCCACAAGAGTCTGATGGTCCCTGGGCACCCGCCCCGACCGCACTAACCGTGATCCGTGCGCCCGCCACAGAAAGCCCTATGGGGTCGCGTCCCTTAACGGTGGCCGACTGCCGCCTATCCGACGACACCGACCACACCTTGCAAGATTTCTATCCGCCGTTCCCCGTGATGGTGCAGCCTGATGGCGCTTGGGCCTTTATGTCAGACGCGGGGCTCTACCGGAAACCGCACGAAACGGTTTGGAGAACCCCTTCTCCTTTGGGAGTGGCGCAAATCACGATCGCGCCCCGCTTCATGGCCTGCCTAGAGGGCTACGAGCCTACACCCGACGATCTCCCGGTGGCGCCGCTGGCATCCCCTTTGGGGAGCGCGGAACGGAAAGCCCTGGAGTCTGGGTGGCGGGAAAAGTGGACTTCTGGGGATCTCCTCGCGCGCGTCCAGGCATATAAGACGCTTCATCCGACGTCCTCCATAGAGACCAATGAGGGGACCCAGACGCTTCAGTAAGGGGGTCGGCCCCTTGCTCGCGTGATCCCGACGGCAATAAGGTACTGTCGGTACAGATCATGGCGGGGATGAGGGATCCGGCTGGGCGGATGATTCCCGTGCTCTCTCAGTTCCGCGCAGGGCGTCATATTGACGTGGTCGACTGCACGGAACTCGCCTCTATTCCCTTAATGACCAGGGCTGGCCCTTTAAGTTCTTCGCTTTCCGTTTGTACGCGTATCCGGATTTTGGATAGGTCGGCGACCGGAAGGGGTGTGAGATTAAAAATGAAGGAGAAGACAACGGAAACCTCTTCTCCTAAATCCGCCATCGGAACGCTGGGTTGAGATCGGAGTACCTCCTCCGGTATCTGCATTTCGGAAAGCAGATCATCATTCTTCGTGAGCCGAATCCTCAGTGATTCGAATGGCTGTTCCCGTGGCGTGTATACATTGACCGCCACCATTAACTTGGGGATGGTGATGGGTAGCGACGGTACGAGCATGAGGCCAGTGTAAGTTCCCATGTACGATGCCTTATTCCCGACCTCCTGCCGGATATCATCGCAATAAATGGCAGTGACAGACCGACCTGGCGCCATCTCTACACAGCCCCTGAAAGAGCACGAACGACCGTGCAGAAATCAGCGTTAAGGGCCTTAGCTAACGAGACCGCCGTCTTGATCTCCACAGAGGCGCCATGGCCTTCAATCCGGGCGACATGCGACTGGCTCGTACCCATCATCTCACCGAGAGCCTTTTGCGAAAGACCGGCTTTCAGCCGAAGCGCCCTGATAGATACTTCCTTGGGATAGAGCTTTTCCGCCAAGAGGGCGCGCGCTTCGGCGAGAGCCTCCCGGTCTTCCTCCTTTCGTTCTGCCTCAGCAATGATGTCGTCAATGTCTCTAAACCCTTCCAGGGACGGAGAAGGGGTTTCTGGGGAGGGCGACACCACGACAAAACGAACAAAGGGCAACGGTGTGCTCGACGAAATACGCTTGATGTCTACCCCGTTCACAAGGACGCATGGGCGTCCCTGGATGTCCTGCGGTCCACAAACGGAGACGGTCCCAAGGCAGTCAGAACCTTGTAATTCCCAAGCGTTCATAAGCGTCGCGCATGCGTCTTGTTCTGTGGTCATTGGGGTCATATCCAAAACTCCTCGGTATTACACCCAGCACGTAATAGCATTGCGGTTGCGGGCGTGGATCAAAAGCGTAAATGATTCGGTAGGCGGCCCCTAGATCATCTAGGGCCAAGATCCTCAATCGAAACAGGTTGAGACCAACCCTCCATTCCTGAATCCATCGCCGTATGTTGTAGTCATCATCGTGATAATGATCCTGGCTCAAGCGGTCCAATAAATCCTGGTCGGCTTTCGCCTGTTCGATGAAGGCGGCCACAAGCGCCCAGGCCTTTTTGTTGGCCTGCTTAAGCGCTTCAAGATCGTTCTCCGCATCCGTATCTACGATTAGGGTGTACATTGATACCTTACAAGGTATAGCGTGTCAATCGACCTCGTGCAAGGTCCCACTTCGGCACTCCTCTTTCTCCGCTCAATCACTACATCTAGGAGTTCTTCCTGTTCGCCGCCACAACGCCCATAACCGTGGCGTTGTCATTAGAACCACCTATCAGCCGCTCGTCAACGACCTCATTCGACAGGCTGAATGTCTAGAGGCACCGAGCCGCCCAGAGGTGGCAGCGGATTACCACCCATTTATGAACGATCATACTTATGCGACCACCGCCGCTAACCCCGCGTTTTTCCTGATCGTTGGTCTGGAGGCGCTTGTGTTTGTGTGGGTGCTCGCTGTGGCAGCCAGGTTATCCTTAGGGCGCCACCGGATGAAAAAACAGATACTGGAGAGGATCGCGCTCACGACTGTTCGGGTCGAAGGGCGTCAATCGGGACACTTGTTTTTCTCGCCCGTGACCCTCTTCGACCCGTTCAAGCGGGTCAAGACGGGGAATGCGGGCGCGCGTGGAATCCCTTGGCGCCTCCTAGGAGGCGGAGGAAGCACAGAACGGCCCGCGGGGTAGCGTGTTTTGTACGGCGGGCCGGCGGCTTGGGGGCTTCCTGGTGTTCTACGTGCGCGCCGCCCCCCGACACGAATAAGGTCGGGGATCAACCCGGAGCGGAATCCCAAGTCTCTTCTTTCGTTAGACGTCCGTTCCTCGGCGTCAGATAAACCGGTAGAGACAGGTGAGGGGGCGCCTGCACCTTAAATGATGTCATTATGGTGGGGTTTGTATGGTGGCTGTTCGCCGTAGCGACGTGTTCTCATAATTATGGATTGCGTTATTCATAGTGTATGTCTACACTAGGCTATCATAAACCATACAGGCGGGGGTAGTGAGTGTCAAAAACATTGATCGTGGGGCACGGCGGTCGCGAGGGCGCCATTTTGACGCGGCTCATGAGGTCTGGCCCCGTCTATGCTGTCGTGGCCCATGAGAATCCGACTATTATGGATGGTGTCCAAGCTAGTGGTGGCGCCATTTTAATAGCCAATCCCACGGATACCACACAGATCGCAGCATTCGCGACCCACCACCACATTGATCTTGCCATCGTGAGCGCCGATGAACCACTGGCAGCCGGCGTCGTAGACGGATTGCTCGCCGCTAACATCCCCACTGTCGGCCCGACTCGGGCGGGCGCGCGAATCGAATGGGATAAAGAGTACGCACTACATCTCATGTCAATGTTATGTCCGGAGGTCACGCCAATCTTTCGTGTGGTGCGGGATGTTCGGGATATTGCCCCCGCCATGGCGATGTTTCGAGATCGAGGCATCGAGATTGTGGTCAAGCCACAAGGCTTAACAGGTGGTAAGGGAGTGAAGGTTATGGGGCCCCATCTACGCAACTGGGACGAGGCGTGTCGCTACACTGAAGCGTTATTGACCTCGAGGCCTCACGAATCTGTGCTGTGGGTCGAGAAATTATTGGGCGTCGAATTCACAATCATGTTCTTGACCGACGGTACCCATGTGGTGCCCGCACCTGCCACTTATGATTACTCCTATCGTTATGATGGGGATTCGGGTCCAGGAACTGGGAGCATGGGTGCTTTTAGTGATGTTTTTCCCCATCTCCCCTTTATGACTGCATCTCATAGCGCGCAGGCTTTAGCTATCGCGCAACGGGTAATCTTAGCAATTCGTGAGACAGGTGATCACTACAGTGGTGTCCTAAATGCAGGGTTTTTTATCACCCCGCAAGGACTCCGATTCTTGGAGTTCAACGCGCGCTTTGGTGACCCGGAGGGCATTAACATCATGACTATCTTGGAAAGTGATGCGCCTGCTCTTTTCCGCTCTTTAGCGAACGGATCACTGAATTCTTCCGCTGTACGCTTCGCGTCGCAGGCGTCCGTTGTGAAATACTTGGTGGCGCCTGAATACGCGACTGAGACTCCAGCTTTGGCGCAGGACTTTACACTAGACGAATCTGCGTTGGCCGCGCAGGGCATTCAGACCTACTTCGCATCCGCGATCCGTACAGCCCCTCACCGCTATCGTACGGCGGGTAGTTCGCGGTGTGTGGCTTTAGCGACGGCCGCTGAGACCTTGGATATCGCTTATGCGCGTATCGAAGCCGGTATAGCGGCTCATGTGCAAGGACCATTGCAATGGCGTAAGGATGTGGGAGACCCATGCTATGTGGCGCAATTAAACAACGTATGCGCATTTTAATTATCGGCCATGGCGCCCGAGAACACGCATTAGCGGCGCGATTTATATCGGAAGGACACGAGGTAGTGGTGTGTCACAAAAAGCCGAATATAGGAATCGAGCGTATAGCAAGTACATGCTGGCTTGTGCCAGATTATATTTCGGTATCACACATTACTGATAAAGCGGTTGCGGACAATATTGATCTCATTATTCCGACCGATGAAGAGGCGCTATTTAGCGGGATTGCTGATGAGGCAAATCGGCGAGGCCTTCGATGTTTTGGGCATAATGCGTACACGGCGACAATGTTAGAACGGCAACGACCGGCGGTCATTGCCGCACTATCATATAGGGCACCCATCGCGCGCCCTACTGGTAAAATCGTGCACTCTTATCGTGAAACTATGGAGATGATCCATGATACGGGTGCCACAGTGGTCGTCAAGCCAATTGCAACCCCGTTTACAGTTACCTTCGTGACACCTAAAACAGGTGTTGAATGGTGCCAACACGTCAAATGGCCGGCATGGGTCGAGACATATATAGAGGGTAGAGAATTTTCCACTCACCTCCTTTATGTGAATGGTCAGCCAAAACACCTTGGTATTACGCTGGATTACCCGTTCACCGATCTGTCACGACAAACACTGACAGACGGTATGGGTGCCGTAGCTCTACCCAACGACAACGACGTTATATCGTCATCCATTATTAAGAAATGCACGCAAGCCGCTACTAATGGGGTGGCGCGACTCGCAACCATCTCCGGTATTCATCCCAACGGGTTCATCTCCGCACAGTTCCGTGCTAGCGCCCAAGGCGTGATCTTTACGGAGATGGACTGTAAGCCCGGGAATCCAGAAATTATTGCGTTACTGCCTACGCTACGCAATGATCTGGTTACATTATTGACCGATCCGAACGATGCTCCATTATACACAGACACAACTGTAATCGCGTTATCTATGGCGCCCCCTAGCTATCCGAAAACTCTTAGCGTCACTAAAGTGCCAGCCTGGCGCGAATCCGATGGCGTTTTTTACGGGGAGAGTCTCCGTGTGGACGACGAATTTATTGCTTTAGGGCCATCCAGGGCCTTATGCTTAGTGCAAAGCGCATCATCTATAGGATTGGCGCGATCATTGATTTTGTCCACCGCAATAGGGACCGCAAAAACCACGAATTTGACGTATCGGACTGATGTCGGCGACATCGCTCTACGTGGGGCATCGCTACGGGTTAAAGCGTCGATCAAGAAACTCCAACAGCGCGGGGGAAGACGGCTTATGCTTCGGTTGTCGCCGGACGCTAACGCATCGCTTGATATACTTATGGCTACTGGGGAATTCCGATCGGTAACGGAAGCAATCAATATCTTGTTGGTGCGCACAACCATAAACGACGCACACTCTTAACCCATGACGCCAGCGCCTCTGTGTGTGCCCCGCCAAGCGCTTTTGAGTCCGTCGAACCCAGAGACAACAGAGGCATCGAGGCGCGTACAGATGCCCGTCCATTAGCCCCCGCAGATTGTCAGATCTCCCGCAAGGAGAGCATTAATATTCCTCACCTTGTGCCGCCCTACCCCACCTTCGTCAATCCCGACGGATCGTGGTCGCTTTTCCCGGACGCTGGCCCTTGGCGCCGCCCTCATGACGTTGTTTGGCAAAACCCAACCCCTATGGGCTCTCGCATTTATGACGTCACCCCGCGCTTCATGGCCTGCCTGGAGGGCTACGAGCCTACACCCGACGATCTCCCGGTGGCGCCGCTGGCGACCCCTTTTGAGAGTGCTGAACGGAAAGCCTTGGAGTCGACGTGGCGGGTTGAGACGTGGCGGGTTGAATTGAATTCTCGGGATCTCTCCACGCGCATCCAGGCGTATAAGGCACTTCATCCGACGTCCTCCCCGGAGACCGATGAGGGGAAACCTACGATTCAGTAGGCCGGAGCGCCCCGACAAAGTGAACCCATCGGATTATTGGGGAGCCGATGGCTCCCAGGTACTACCGATCCTGGCTGGCTCATCAATTCCCTCTGGTAGATCGGTGAAAATGCGGGCATCCGCCTGACGGCGACCGGGTGCCGTGGGGTGAGTCATGGCGTGAATGATCAGATCCGCTTGACGGACGATCCCTACGCGCTCAAGTCCGCGCAGCAGGCCCACGGTCGACAATAAATGGAGATGGGGTGGCTTGTTGATGACGCGGACATCGGCATCCTCAAAGAGAAGGATGACAGGATCGCCTGATTGTAAAAAATGGCGTAGTCCATTCTCTGATGAGAGAAAATCCACGATAGCGAGTTCGCCCGCATTTTTTTTCAACGGACGTCCCGCTTGGCGTTTTTCCCGTTCTTGTTGCCCGATATCCGTCGTTGCGATATGAAAGGGGGGCTGGTGGGTGTCGAGAAAGTCCTTAACATCGCGGTCTTTACGATACGTCGGATCGCTCGTCACCTCGTCGTACACGGCGTCAACCACCACGATGGGCATATCAAGTGCCAGGAACAACGACAGTGCGTCAGCCACCCAAAGACTATTGATCGGGCCAGCGTCCGGCAGAATCAGAGTGGCCCGCTTCATGACGATCGCCACATTTTTGCGAACGTCGCCGCTTGATTTTCGATGATGTGAGGCGGCGGGGTCGGCAGAGGCAAGTCCGCATCACCCAGGGCCACCAGTAAAGCGGCGTTGTCCCGTAATCCCAGGCGGTCCAAGGCGTCTCGACGACTCAAAATTCCACGGGAATAGCCCAACAAGGCATCCTCTTCGTGAAGACCTGCGTCAGTGGACGTGATGGCCTCTAAATGGGCTCTGATCAGGGCCGTCATCGTAGTGCCATGGGTTGCGGCATAGGCCCTGGTGCGCGCCAAAAGGGTGTCAGGCAGATTGAGTGTCGTATTTTTGAGCATGGATCGTCCTGTGTATAGCCTCAAGGAACATCACATATTTATGTGTCAATAGGGGATGCGTGTCAAGCTTTATCAGTAAGCGCCGTAAAACCCCGTCATTTATGACGGGGATATCAGGCGTAAGTGCGGTAGATGTCCTATACTCTCCATTGTAAAACGCGCCACAAAGATCCGGCTTTACCCGACCGCGGACCAGCAACGCCAACTCGCGATGCAGTTTGGCTGCGTCCGATTTGTCTGGAACAAGGCGCTGGCCTTGAAGAAAGCCGCCTGGAATGAACGCCGAGAATCACTCTCTATCCATACCCTCATCACCATGATACCGACGTGGAAGGCCTGAGGATCACCTATGGCTAAAAGACGCCGACTCCCAAGCCTTGCAGATGGCCCAACGAAACCTCGACCAGGCCTACACCCACTTCTTCGCAAGACGCGCCCGGTATCCCGTACTCAAGAAAAAGCACGCCGCCAGGCAAACCTTTGCCTACCCGCAGCGTGTAAGGCTTAATGAGGGGCGGATCTTCTTGCCCAAGGTGGGTTTAGTGAAAGCCGTCGTACACCGTGGAGTCATCGGTACCATCACGCGCGCAAAGTCCCGGCGCAGCGGATACAGCCAGATATCTTTGATGGGGATGATTTGTTTGTGGGTAGGACACTTCTTGCCCCGGCCGGCCGTTTTTCCCACAGGAATCCAGTTAGCCGCCTTGTAGCAGGTGCCGCGGTGACGCTCGGATTCGACGAAGGTCTCCAACAGCACCGGGCGGTAACCGTAGCGTTGCTGCCAATCGTTGGCAGTTACCGGGCCGCCAGTGACAGGATCTTGGAGGCCAGGCCCTTCGACTGGATCCAGGGTAGGATCAAGAAACGGGCGTTGTTGACAACGAGCGGCAGGTTCTTCTGACGCGCGGGCTCTTGCCACCCGATGAAGCGATCACGCCCGGCAAGCTTCCAGGCGCTTGCACCAAAGCTCAAGAGCGCGACTAACCGCTCGCCGGCAAAGACGTTGTAACGCATCTGGCTGCCCGAGAGCGGCGTATAGCCCCGATAGTGGTAGCGCGCCATATACTCATTCCACAGACAGGAGACCCTAAGGCTCGCGGCGGTGACCGGGCGCGGGGCGGTGACCGGGCCAGTCTTGCCGGCTTAAGCCATCGAAGCTTTCCCCCGATGCGCCCAAGGCTCGCGGATCAGCGCACCACGCACTTCGCTCCGGACACCTACAAGGGGCGCGCCCGTATCCGGCAAGCCGCCCACGAAACCCCTCGCCCATCAACGGCGATAGGGTTTACAGTCCATAGGCAATCGATCCACCAAACGCCTGGGCCATGCCCGCAGCAAACCCTCGGCCCCAACCAAGGCGCTCGCACGATGACGCCATCACCCAGGTAATCGGCAAAATGCGCAACCCGGACACCTAGCTGATCGCGAAAGCCTTACCACCCCCATGGCGACTGTCGTCCCATCGCCATGGATTCCTGAAAGTCCGTGCCTCTCTCTCGTCAACGGAGCCTGCGGTACGCGACGCCCCCCCCCTAAAGAACGAAGGCCGCCACCTTCCCTCACACCACAGCTAACCCAGGGCGACTCGGATGTTTGCCCAGCCGAAGGCCGGCAGCGTCTCCTACAAGAAACCCATCACCGCAGATAAGGTCACCCGCGCAGGTCATCAATAACTCAAGGAGCGCGCTCTCGCAGTTACCCTGTGGGTAATAATATCTTACTACCCAATAACGCGATCTTGTCGCCCGGTTGCGGCCGACTAAAATAATAGCCTTGCACGAAATCACAACCCTCGGCGCGCAAAAACTCAAGCTGCCCCCGAGTCTCCACACCCTCCGCGACTACCTCGATATCCAGTTGGTGCGCCATGGTAATGATCGCGCTCACGATCGCCGCATCGTCCGAATCCGTCGTTATATCACCCACAAAAGACTGATCCACCTTAAGGGAATCTATTGGAAATCGCTTCAGATAGCTAAGCGAGGAATAGCCTGTCCCAAAATCGTCAACGGATATATGGACCCCCATGGAACTTAGCACATTCAATGTCTCAATGGATGCCTGCGCGTTATGCATAATGACGCTTTCCGTTATCTCGATTTCGAGAATATCCCGCCCTATATGACTATCCTGCATAACGCGATTAACCATCGCGACTAAGTTACCGCCATTAAACTGCCTGCTAGAGACGTTTACCGCCATACGCATCTCTGGCAACCCAGCCTTGCGCCACGCGTGATACTGTGCGCACGCGGTCCGCAGCACCCATTCTCCCGCCTGAATAATAAGACCCGTCTCCTCCAGAAGCGGTATGAACTCCGCGGGGGGAATTAGAGCATACCCATCGCGCTGCCAACGAATCAACGCCTCATAACCAATAACGCGGCCACTCCGCAGGTCAATTTGGGGCTGATAATGCAAAATGAACTCTTCCCGCTCCAGGGCGCGCCGCAAATGACTTTCCATATCCAACCGCTTTAACGCGTGGGCGTTCATTTCGGCCTGATAAAACTGGTATCGATTCCCGCCCTGTTGTTTCGCGCGATACATGGCGACATCGGCATTTTTAAGTAATGTCGGCACATCTTGCCCATCATAGGGGAAAAAGCAGATACCCATGCTAGCCGTCACGAACAAGTCCCGACCGTCTATAGCCAATGGCGGCGTCAGCGCCTCCAAAATCTTACTAGCTATCGGGACAACATCGTTAGGTGAGGCGACATCATCGAGGAATACCGCAAACTCGTCTCCCCCGAAACGCGCGACCGTATCTCCCCCGCGGACGCTCGCAGACAACCGCAACGCGATCGCTTGAAGTAAACGATCCCCCGACTCATGGCCCAACGTGTCATTGACCAACTTAAACCGATCTATGTCCAGAAACAAAACGGCGGCAACCCGCCCGCGCCATTGGGCACGACCAAGCGCCTGCTTCAGACGCTCTATAAATAAGGCCCGATTCGGCATATCGGTCAAGACATCGTGGTTTGCGAGATAGTGCAGCCGCTCCTGTGTCTGCATGCGCTCCGTGATGTCCTTACCGGCCGATACATAATGACTAACTACCCCCGAGTCGTCCGTCAACGGGGCGATAGTGACCTCCTCGTAGTAAAGATGTCCGCCCTTTTTTCTATTGATAAAAATATTACGATAGACCTCGCCTCGCCCAAGAACGTCCCAAAGATCCTTGTAGAAGGCCACATCGTGCTTTCCAGATCTAAATATGCGCGGGGTTTTCCCTAGAACCTCTTCCCTGCTGTATCCGGTGATTTCCTCAAACGCCGGGTTGACATATTCGATAATTCCCACAGTATCCGTAATGAAAATGGAGTCAGCCGTTTTTTCCACAGCTCTCGACAATTTGCGAATAGCCACTTCAGCCTGCTTACGCTCATTGATCTCAGCCGTTAGGGCCTCCGTCCGCTCCCCCACGAGCTTGTCCATATGCTCATAGAGTCGCGCCCGTTCCAACGCGATCGCCACTTGATTGCCGACCCCATGAAGCGTCCTCAGATCCGCGTCATCGAATATCTGCGTATGTGTTCCCACAAGATTCATGATGCCAAGACTTCGATTCCCGATCCATAAGGGCACACTGGCATGGGAAACAAGCCCATGCGCATTGCCATTCAATTCGCGCAGCATTTGGCATTCGAGCACATTCGTCGCCTTCTCGAACTCGCCACACTGTAAGCTGCGGTGACAAGAGCAGTCACCCGTCAAAGCTCCCGGAATATCTAGTTCCGGCGGCAAGTTTCGCGTCGCCACGACCCGAAACCCGGAATTCTGATCATGCAGGACGATCCACCCGCCCTTGGTGCCTGGCAGCTCCAAAGCTCGCTCTAACGTTCTTTCAGCCACCTCGCGCTCCGTAGACGCGCCATTGAGACCGACCGCGATATAATACAATCCACTTAGCGATTGATTAGAGCGAGCCAAATCCTTTTGGCGCTCCTTAAGCTCGTCGTTTAGGTGAACCGCTTCCTCGTAAATGGAAATCATTAAATCGACGATCTGTTGACGTTCGGCCGTGATGAAGTGTTTTTTTCCGCCTAACAGAATCTCCACGCCCATCTGTACCTTTTGCGTCTTTCGGAGCTCTTTATTTATAAGAACGTAATCGATTCGCGCCAGGAGGTACTTCTCATCATAGGGCTTACGGATAAAGTTATCGGCACCGCACTCCAAGCCCTTCATGACATCCTGAGCGCTCGCGAGCGAGGTCACGAGGATCACGGGGATCGACTTTAATGTCTTGTCGGCCTTAACAGCCTTGCACAAGGTATAGCCATCCATGCGCGGCATGACGATGTCACTGATGATAAGTTCAGGTGCCCGCTGACGTGCCGCCAAGAGCGCCAGCTCGCCATTCGAGGCTGTCGTCACATGAAACTCGTGCTCCTCAAGAAGTTGCCTCAGGTGTTCCGCCTGTGTGGCGCTATCCTCAACGATCAGTATCTCTGTTTTGTTACGGCGCGCCTTACTCCTGAAACCAGTTCTTATCGCCATATTCCGCCCACCTCTCAACCGGTCGCAACACGCATTGGAAATGATTACTATCTTTTAATATATAGACCCTTAGTTGATATTCCGCTCCCCCGCATATCCAAACCCCGCAATCGTTTGAATAAGTCTAAACCTGAATCATATACCCAAGGTAAACAATACGTTACCAAGTATTTATCTTACTCTCATGCGACAAGCGCCGTAAGCATGGCGACGATCCCGTCCAGACCTAGGACATGGCTCGCCGCATCGAGTTTGATCGCTTCACCCGGCATGCCATGAACAATGGAGCTCTGGGCATCCTGCGCCACCGTCACCGCACCGCGTTCCTTCATCAGCTTCAGCTCCTCTGCACCATCTTTGCCCATACCAGTAAGGAGCACACCCACCGCGTTACGGCCGTAGACCTCGGCCACTGCGCGAAACAAATAGGCCACCGAAGGTAAGTGGCGGTTCACCGCCACATCAGAGGAGAGAACGATAACGCCCCCGCGCTGCACCCCCATATGAAAGCCATCGGGCGCGACATAAACATGACCAGGTTTGACCAACTCACCATGGCGAGCAATATGTATAGGTAAGGTGCAGGTCGCGGATAGCCACCCCACAAATCCTTGCAAAAAACCAGTCGCAATATGCTGTACGACGAGAATGGGCGCTCCGAAACTCGCAGGAAGCCGGGAAAGAATGGCGTGCAATGCCTGGGGCCCGCCTGTCGAGGCCCCGATCGCAACGACATTGATACGAGCAGGGGCCCCAGAAACATCCATCGATACCGTGGGCACAACTTTCGACGCGGGCTTCAATGTCCGCGCTCGAGCCCAGCGTTTCACGACCTTTACCTCCGACATAAGCTTCACTGCATCGAGAAGACTTTTTGCGGTGGCTTCATATTGAGCGTGCCCGATACCCGTTGGCCTTGGTACTACGGTCAGCGCGCCCATTTCTAACGCTCGAAACGTAGTCGCCACTTCATCTGCGGCACTACTGCCGCTCACAATAACAATCGGTACGGGATAGGTCTCCATAATACGCCTGGTGGCCTCGAACCCATCCATCTTCGGCATATGAATATCCATGGTAATAACGTCCGGACGCTGCCTTTGCGCGGCCTCTATCGCCTCCTCGCCATCGACCGCGGTCCCGATCACGCGAATCTCAGGATCCGAGCTCAGTACATAAATAATGAACTCCCGGATCACCGGGGAGTCCTCAACTACCAACACATTAATCATGATCTTGCCGCACCTTTATTGACGCCTCACATACAAAAATGGATCTCAAATAACTCCTTTAACCTAGACCGGCGACCTAAACTTCTCACGAAACGCTTCCGTTACTACCTGCCACGGAAAACGAATCGGGATGCGCCATGGGACGTCGTAGGTCGTCTCACTTGGGACCGCGGCCAGGAGCGCGCAACTCACCCACGACATGGTAAGGCCACTTGGGGTAAAACGATAAACTCAGACATCGCGAAAGAACCAACAGCACGAGGTCGCCGCAAAGATCCCATCACACGGGGCCGGGGCCTGCGCACGCCCCGAACGGCGATAGCGCCGTTCGATCGCGAAAAAAAGTTCTCAGCAAGATTCTCTCGTAATCCACATGGCAGGTATGACGCATGAACCCCCCTTAGGCAGTCAGGGAACATCGCCCGATAGCTCGCGCCCAAAAAACTCACCTCTCCAGCCCCTGCTAGTCATAAAGCATAGTCGCCTGGGTCCGGCGCTAGGCCCTCATGCGATGGAGGCCTTCGATTGAAGTGATGCAACACTCACCCACAAGACACCGATTAGGGCGTTCCCCGGGACGCCCAATCTTTGCGGTGGTCGGCCATTCATTCCTATAATATCCAAAGGGATCTTCCGCTTCCGGCGCAACCTACATCGAAGCCTTAAACACTCAGATATTCCTAAATCGCGCCAGAACCCACGAATCGACGACCTTAAACTCTTCTATTCGAACGTAGATATCCAGTTAGGTTCCATGATGCGCATCCTTCTTTTGCCCGCCACCGGCCCATTTCCATACAACTTACCCGGATGGGGGCCGCTTCAAAAATGTCACTTGGCCATTCAAGGGCATACTATCATGGCGCGACTTCGGAAATGGCGCACGCTGCATCGAACAACAACACTTTTCTGTTTGGCGTGCCCTTGATCTCAGGCACGTTATGCCGTGGCAGCCAACGAGTGTCTACGCCCTATCTTATCACGGTCCGAGAAATCCGCCATGCCCGCGCGTAAATCCATACTGAAAGCACGAGGCATCTCACGAGATCTTTACACATCGCAAGTCCTATCCGCAAAACCCACCACGCAGACGCGCGACCGCAAAACGACATCCCTGCGCTTACATCTTGCGCTCCACAAGGCGCTCGTAACGCCATGAGATCGCGCGTCACCGCACCTCACAAATTCTCAAAAAAATATTTTTACAACGCTAAAAATCCGTCTAGGCGCGATTTTTCGAGACCGCCATCAGATCAACCTACCGATCACCTCCAGGAGGTTGCTTTGATCAAAACTACTTTTTACGATATACGCGCTCGCACCCACATCAATACCCCGTTCACGATGTTCACGCGATTCTAGCGCGGTCACAAGCACAATAGGCAAGTCCGCCAACTCGCTTGCCGCGCGTATTTTTTCCGTGAGATCAAAGCCGTTCATTCTGGGCATTTCCACATCCGACACGACAAGGTCGAAGTGTTCCGTCTTAAGGAGCGAGAACGCCTCCGCGCCATCCACGGCCGTAGTGACGTCATAACCCGCCGTTTCAAGAATGTTTTTCATCAGCATCCTTGTGGTTATGGAGTCCTCTGCCACAAGAATAGAAAGCCGTCCTGCCGCCTCATCCGCGGCGGGGGTGACCGCGAGCACCCCTTTGACGTTAAGGGCGGATTTCATGAGGTCCAAGCTATTTAAAATGGGTACCACCTGCCCGGTCCCGAGCACGGTCGCACCGGCGACATTACGCACCCGCACAAGCGGCGCACCCAGGCTCTTTACCAAAATTTCTTGCTCGTCCTCGACCGCGTCTACTCGGAATGCGATACGCTCAGCCCCCACGCCGAGGACAATCGCGGAAAGACCTGGGTTGCCGCCCCCCTTTAAGACACCGCGCGGAATCTGTAACACATCGGCCAACCATACGAGCGCAAGAACCTCGCCCGCGAACTCCAGCGTCTCACGATTTTCAACAGTTCCGATGTCCTTGTCGTCTATCCTCACAACCCGAATCACGTTAGAGATGGGCAACATAAATACCTGGCCCGACGCCCGAATCAGCAACCCCCTCACAGTCGCAAGCGTAAGGGGTAACACAAGCCGGAAGGAAGTTCCGGCGTTAGGGCGCGTCTCAATGGCAATCGTTCCGCCCAATGCCTCCATCTTCTCGCGCACAATAGCCAAACCCAGGCCGCGACCCGACAGATCCGTTATAATGGGGCTAGTCGATACACCCGAACGGAACATCAGAGACACGACCTCTGACTGACTCAATTGGTTGGCGTTCTCACGCGCTACGACCCCCATCTTGACAGACGCTGACAATACGCTAGCCTCATCGACCCCCGCGCCGTCATCAGAAACCAAAATATCGACCTTACTTCCATTTGTGTGCGTAACAAGAATCGAAACGACACCGCGCACCGGCTTACCCTTAGCCCTGCGTACATCCGGGTCCTCAATTCCGTGATCTATGGCATTGCGGACCAAATGGATGAGCGGGTCCTTCAGGCCCTCCAAAATGCGCTTATCGATCACGATCTCGGCGCCTTGAATCACGAGGTCGGCCTCGCGCCCTTTATCCCGCGAGAGGTCTCGAACGAGTTTCGGAAACATCTCCAGCAACGATGCAAACGGAAGCATCAATAACTGCTTCGTATTACTCAAAAGATGGTCGACCATCGTACCTAGGATCCGGTGATCCTGTTCGAGCGCCTTCGACATAAGCGCGACACGATCATCAAATGATTTCATGAGAAGCCCGCGCTCCTCCAGACTATCTACGGCCCGATCGACCCACGATAGCCGCGACCCCGAACCCGTCACGATATCGTTTCGTGCGCCGGTTGGGCCCATAGCGCGCTGACCTGAACGTGCTTCGCGGTAGGATTTTCTCCATTCCTTATCCCGCTCCTTGAGTTCATCGCCCATCGCGCGCAAATCCCGAACGCGCTGGCCTATGGAATGTTTCAGCAACAACACCTCCTCCACTTGAAGCAATAGAGCATCAAGCCTTTCGGCGGGGATGCGCACCGTCGTGACCTGTGGAATAGCCGCTCGCTCTGACACATCAACAGCAATTTCCGCGACGGGCTCCGGTTCTGATGTCGAGCTCTTAGGCTCCGCCACTGGAACTTTAGCCGATCGGCGCCCTTTACGAGGGGCAGAAGCGGGTGGGACTGCAGAGGCCGCATGGCCCGCAAGCCCATGCGCGAGGAGTGCGCCTAATTCCGACGCACGACGCTCGTGCGCGGGTGTGGCCACTAGGCCGATTTCCGTCAGCATGACGCCTAAACCGTCTAAAACCTGATGCAGCGTATCGAATAAGTGGGTAGACACCGGTAAATGATGGCCCTTCAATTCAAAAAGAGCGCTCTCAAGGGCCTGACAAACCGATTCTATGGGAGATAAGTTGACGGCCCGAGCCGCCCCTTTCAGGCTATGCGCGTCTCGAAAGAGCGTTTCCACGAGATCCCGAGAAGTCTCCGCATTCGGGGAGTTCTCCAGGGTGAGCAACAAAGAGGACATCGCCATGAGGCGCTCCTCCGCCTCAAGCCGGAACGTCGACAACAGTCGCTTTAAGAAAACGTCTTTCTGCTCGGCCATAGGGTTCCTGGACTCTTGGGAAACAGGAAAATCATATCTTGTACCGTTCGATCAGCTGCTTGAGCTTCTGGCCCAGCTCGTTTAGGCTGTGCGCCGAGGTTTCGGCCTGCTTGGTACTCAACATGTTCTGGGTACTTGCCTGCTTGATGTTATCCATGGCCAAAACGACCTGGTCCATACCAACTAGTTGCTGCTGACTCGAAGCGGCGATCTGAGTCGCGGCTTGCGCGGCCTCCGCGATGCTATCGGCCAAGGCCCGCAACGATTCCCCGGCGACGACCGACTGCTTTACGCCCGCCTCTACCGCCTTACTTCCTTGCTCGGTGGCCATGACCGCGGCCCCCGTCGCCTTCTGGATATCGCTCAAAATCACGCGGACCTGCGCGGTGGCCTGTTTGGATTGTTCGGCCAGGCTCCTGATCTCCTGAGCCACCACCGTAAAGCCCGCCCCATGCTCACCCGCCTTGGCGGCTTCAATCGACGCGTTGACGGCGAGGAGATTCGATTGCTCGGCCAAGTCGCTCACAGTCGTCGTGATCTCTCCTATGGTCTGGCTTTGTTCGGACAACTGCACAATGCTCTCGGCTACGGATTCCATCTGTTCGCGGATGCGGCTCATGCCTTCGCCCAGCTCGTCCATGACCTTGCGGCCACTTTGCGCCACCTGTGCCGCCCTTTGCGCGCTCTCAGAAACCTGTTTCGCCTTGTGATTGGAGAGCTGCGCCGTTTGTTTAACTTCCTCGACGGTCGTACCGGTCTCACTCACGGATGTGGCCGTCTCGGCGGCGCCGGACGCGACTTGGGTCGTTGCCGCCAAGATCTCGCTGGCCGAGGAGGCTAAGACCATCGTGCCTTCTTGCATCTCCCTATTCATCTCGCGCAGACCCTCCACCATCCGATGAAAGGTCTTGGTAAGCACGCCGATCTCATCCATCCGCTCGCCAGGATGCACAGTATGCGTCAGATCTCCGGCAGCCACCCGCTCAGCGACGCCGGATATCATCTTAAGCGGAAGAGCGATGATTCGACCTAGACTCAATGCCATTATGACTCCCAATAGCATCGCGACCAGCCCGACCACGACAAATAGGCGCACGGCTTGATGCGCTTGTTGCTCGGATCGCGTTATCGCGACCTGCGCGGTGGCGACGGCGCCCCTGGTCAACTTGTCGACGATAGCGCTCATCTTTACAAACCGGTCCCGCTGGACACCGAGCACCAGCGCTTTCGCCTGCGCTATCTTCCCGGCATAAATAAGCGGAATAATGCGCTCGTCCCGGGTACGCGAGAACGCTCTTTGAATCGCCTTAAGATCGCCAAGTTCTTTGGACATACTGGCATCATCGCGGTTACGCGAAATTAACCTTCGCATGATGGCGTTTTCGGCAATACGGACATTTTTATCCTGCCGATGAATGCCTTGGCGCCATGCTTTTTGATCGATCCGATGCGACACCATAAGTTGCCCCATCAGAGATGCTCGCATCCTGATTTCCTCGAAACGCAACTTCATCACATCGAGCGTATTGCTAAAGTCCCTATGGTAGATATCCCTCTGCGACGTCTGAATCGCAATAATACCGGTATACGCAGTAAGGATCACGGCCCCCAGGAAAACCCCCATCAGGCCGAATCCGATCAAAAGCTTGGCGCGGGTCGCGAGATCAAGAAACCATTTCATAGTTATTTCTCATTGTTTATGATCCGGTAATATCGAGAGTTACGCCGTATGAAACGATCCCATCGCTATACGTAGCGTCGCGTACAAGAAAGATCACCTGAGGATCGCGCTCTGGCGATAGAAATCTATTCAACGACTCCTATTCCACGCTTTCCTCGACACGAACATCCTTATCTAAAAGGAGCTTCTCGACATCTAAAACCACCAAGCGCTCTCTTGTCACCCCGACTAGGTAGTTCTCCCGGATCCCCGTGAGCGCCGCGACAGAAGGCTGAATATCTTTACGTACCAGCGAGCGTACGCCGAGCACGGCATCTGCCAGTATCCCCATCTCCAAGCCGTGCCCCTGAATGATAACGACCTTATTGAGGTCGGTAAGACCCTTCTCTGGAAGATCGAAGAATCGCTTAATATCGATTACCGAGATAATACGGCCGCGGACATTGATAACGCCCAACACGAACGCCGGCGTACAAGGTATGGGTGTAATATCCGTCAAAGGATAGATCTCGCGAACCGATGAGGAGGCTATCGCATATCGTTCGTGCGCGAGCAAGAACTCAACGACCTCCATATGCTCCGCCGCGACGGTCTCGGCGGGCAACTCTTGGGCCATGGCGCGAGCACGCGCCTTAAGAATGCTGTCTCGTTCATCGCGGGTACGCGCCCCGCCCCGATCTACAGCGGCCTGCGCGTCCGCCAGACGACGATGGACCGCATCCCAATCAACAACGACCGATCTTTCTTTGGATGGATCGACTTTTTTCCTCATGCCGCTTCGTCCTCATGGACCATCGCGCGAATGATCTCGCCTAGTCTGCCCGCGGTCGTCCCCTCCGATTCCGGGGGGTAATCGTCTAGCGCGTAGCGATCAAGGCTGGCAAGCGCGTTACGGAAATGTTTTTCCGACTCCCGTCCATTTCCCTGATGGCGAGCGAGGGTACCGAGCAGAAAATGGGCCAGCGCAAAATGGGTATCGAGATAGACCGCGCGCTTCAAGGAAGCCACGGCATCCGCATTGCGTCCCTGCTCTTGCAATATGACCGCCAAAAGATAATGTGATGCCGGGATGAGCCTATCCATAGCAATGGCCTTCTCGCCCCAAGCCAAGGCCTCAACGAGCCGGCCTTCATTTGCCAAGGTCCGCGCATGTCCTATCATGGCCTCGACATGGTCGGGCTCTGGAATCAATGGGGCTTGCGAGGCTCCAGAGGCCTCTAACCGAGGAACGGAATCGGACGCTATCCGGTCTGGCGACTGCGTATCTAATTCGACCGATGCGAATGAATGAGCGATCGACTCCGCATGTAAAGGCGGCTCCGTTTCGGGAGCAAAATGCATAGGCGTGGGCTGCGCCCTAAAAAACGGAAAATCATCTGGGTGCAGCCGCTTTGTGGCCTCGCGCCTCGCTCGCGCATGATTGTCGTCCATGGGCTTCTGATAGAGAATCGCTCCGCAATGCGTAACCGCGGTAAATTGCGAAAAAAGCCGCTGCGATACCTCGCTTGGGCTCACGACGAGCCACCCACCGTCCACTAGGCAATTATAGAATTGGTCAATCACCCTCTGGGCGTGCTCCGCCGAGAAATACATCAATACGTTGCGACAAAAGATAATATCCATGGCGTTCGTGTTAGTAAGAAGCGATGGGTACGAATCTTCCGCCAGATTAAGGTAAGAGAACGTAACTTGATGCCGCGCCTGCGTATCGACCCGGAAACGGCCCTCTCCATCTTCCTTAAAGTACCGATCCTTGACCCACGATGGCGTCGTGCGGAATGACCAAGTGCTGTATAAGCCATTTTCCGCCTTGCGGAGGAAGCGTGGATTAATGTCTGTCGCGAGCAGGGTCACCATCCAATTATCGAGGTCGGGGATCATTCGTCGGAGCAGGATGGCAAGCGAATAAGGTTCCTCGCCGGTACAACACCCGGCGCTCCAGATACGCAACCGTCTCTCGCTACCACGCCGCCTAGAAATGAGACCGGGAAGAATCGCCGACTCAAGCGCATCGAAGCTTTTCTCTTCGCGGAAAAAATAGGTCTCCCCTACGGTCAGGTGGCTCGCGAGCAACTCGATCTCCGATTTCATGAGGGTGCGCGACAAAAGCCACTCAATACAGGTCCTCGTGTCTGGCTGGGCGAAGTCCTGAAGGGCTGAATGGACGCCGCGTTCCAAGTCGCGCCAACGTTTGGGAGGAAAGTGGAGGCCTAGCCGCAAGGCGATAAAATCGCTGAATTGCGACATGAGGCTGTCTGGTACATCGGGGCCCGAAGTCATTGCGGGGGCCGCGCGGATTCAGATAGCGCCTGATCAAGCGCATTTTCTTCTTCAAGCGCGAGAAAAGTATCCAGGTTATGGATCAAAATGAGCCCATCCTCGAGCTTCGCGACCCCCTCGACATATTCCATGTCTGGTAGTATGCCCTCTCCCGAAATAAGCTGGTCCTTAAGGAGCTCCATCACGCCTATCGTTCCATCCACCAAAAGCACGACCTTTCGGCGCGACGTGTGCGCGACCACCATATGATCACTGAGGGCGATCTCTCGATCGGGTAAACCAAATCGCTTTCGGATATTAATGACAGGCACTACCTGTCCCTGAATATTGATGACGCCTACGATAACCCCAGGCGCCCCCGGCAGCGCAATAACCTCCACCGCGCGGATCACCCTCTCTACTTGAGCTAAATACAAGGCGTAACGTTGGCCCTCTAACATGAGACCCACCACGAGGCTTGATGTTTTCATCTAATCCCTCAGAAACTCATGCTGACCATCTGCTTACAGTCTTTAGGTACACCCCCAATTCGATGTTAGGGTAAGGGACCCATAAGATCAAGCCTTTGCTACCTTCCCACGCACTGACTCGCCACTCGTATATCATTCCTTCATGATGCTGGGCGGCGCGTGAGGAGCCCCCGAGTTCGGGACCATCGGTCAAAGGGGGCGGCGACCCCCAAAGCGGCAAGAGGGAAAACGGATGTGCCCCAAAAAAAGGCACGCCGTACGCACCCACCACAATTGAAGTCATACAAAACGGAAGAGATCGGATTGACGAGAAGAAGAGCGCCCCTAACGGGAATGGCACTTACTTAAGGCCGTAGCACTACAAATGCCCATATCTGCGTACTTGTTCACGGGCCTCGGCGCGAGGCATTTTCAGCCAGGGATAAGGCTTG
>Ga0307375_10001936_pt1 | contig 21800 bp, 12 predicted proteins | sample TR1MG_FD_202531 | JGI IMG/M metagenome (GOLD analysis project Ga0307375, IMG submission 202531) | Soil microbial communities from Risofladan, Vaasa, Finland - TR-1 | ecosystem: Environmental > Terrestrial > Soil > Coastal area > Acid sulfate soil | place: Finland: Risofladan, Vaasa | collected...
GTCGACCACAGCCCCGCCACCGTAGATGGTGACAGCACCCTTCTCCGCTATGATGTTGGCGCTGGACGTGCCCAGGGCCTTCATGTGGAGACCATTGTTGGTGAGGATGTCGAAGTTCCCCGCCACGCCGAGCTTGATCCCACCCTGGAAAAATGCCTCAAGAGAGTTTTCCGCGATCGGCCCCCCGATGTTCGCCTTCAACTGCCCTTTCTTGTTGAAAGTGTAGAACGTGTCCTTGGTCCCGTCCAAAGGCGACAAACGAAACAGCGTTGCGGCATGTTCGTCCAGGTTGACGGATTTCTCCTTGTTATTCGGGTCACTCGGAAGCGGGATCGGGTCTAGGCGCGGTGCCGGAGAGGAACCATCAAAGATGACCGCCTTGACGGGAACGCCGTACTTTTGCCTCCCCTGAATACTATAAGGGTCATTACCGATAACACTGCCCAGAACCCACTCGATGTAGGGGGAATTGGAAGGAGCTTTCTGGATCCCGGCAGGGTCATTATCGGGCAACCGCTCGGCATCGAACATATCCGTCTGTTCGGTTACGGGCAGTCTCCCATCCGCTGTGTGCGTGACCTCGATGCGGTACTCGGTCAGCGTCCGGGCTCCCGGATCCAAAGCCGCGTTTCCGCTGGTTTGAGACGAAACCCTGAAAACGGGTTTGCCCCCATAAAGGGCTGTGGGTTGGTACTTCGTATCGACTACGAAGCCCGAGGAATCTAGGAACCCTCCCTGTTTCAGGAAGGTGTAGGGGTCCATGTTTTGGTCGACGACGATCCGGGGCCGACTGGGAGTAGGTGCGGGTTGTCCCGATTTTATCTCCTGCGGGGTTTTACGGAAAATCCCAGCGGGAGTCAGGAAGCCGCTCGGAGCTGTGGGGTCGTCCAGAAGTTCGTCTTCCGTGACCGGGTCATTTCCGTATAGCTGCGTTTTGGAGTCCCAGACTTTGCCGTCTGAGACCATGTACGGGGCCAGCAGGAGTGCATCCCGCTGAACCATGCCGTGATAGGACCGGACGCCCGCGAGAGCGTCGAACCGCTGGAGGGCCCTCGTGACCGCCGCCTGGTCCTGGTCCCGAAGCCGGAACTCGTTGCCCCGGCGGTTGGCGAGAGTAACCCCCTCGTCGAGTACGAGATCCGAGCCTTGAGCGGAGGAGGCAACGATGTTGCCGGGTTGGATGTGCCGGAGCTTGTGCCGGATGACGTCGAAGACACCCTCGTACTTTGACTTGTCTTTGGGGGACTCGATGTCGTGCTCGTCCTTCTCGAATTCGGACGTTGTGACCCAATCACGCCCAGGGAAAACACCAGGGATCATCCAGGCGAGGACGACGGGTGAGCGGTCTTCCTTCCGACTGGATTCTTGATTCATCCAGCCGATGACGCAGTAGTCCCCGATCATCGGGAGCGCAGCAAAGAAATGGCGGGCCCCCGCTCCAGGGAAAGTGAGGGGGACGGGCGTACGGATGAACTGTCCGGGTGTCCCCGAGATGGTCTTGAGGGTGACGAAAAACTCTTCGTAATCGAGACTGACGACACGGGCGATGGCGAGACTGCCCCCCACGTCGGGGCGCATCTTATCCTTGGTAGCCTTGGCTTTTTCCGAAGAAGCGAGCAGTGCCCCGTACTGGACGGACTCCAAGGAGACGATGGGCCGACGCCCTGTATTAGTCTTAGCCATCAGCCGTTACCTCCCCCGGTAGGGTTTTTGATCAGGGCCTTGGCCTGCTCGAATTTGAACGACGCCTCACTAGCAGCCCTCTTGGCATCTTCGGTGATGTTCTCCAGAGCGGCGGCAGTCTGACCCAAACCGAGGAAGGACTGGAGGAAATTCGACCCCCTGTTGTCCAGCACCGTCCCTCGCAAAGCCTCCTGCGATTCGCGCCATGAATCAACCTTCTCGGCGGTGACCTGACCGAGCCATTGGGTCATCGGATCAGGGCTTTCCTGAGACGCCTGGGAAACCGTACTCGGGTCGAGGATCTGGACGAACCCAGCCTGCCCGAAAGCCTCCAGTTGGATACTGGCTTCAGCGGCCTTGCAGGAACAGACATCCCCGAGAGGCGCTTGGGTGAGATCCGCCAAGGAGTAGGCGGCATTCACCAAGGGCACTTTCATCAGTGCGTCGCTCTCTTTGGTGGGGACGAAGTTCAAGAGGCTGAATTCGAGCATGTCGGGGTTTCCAGTGGCCTTTGCCAGGCCCATGTTCTGGAGATCCCTGTTCGTGATGTTGCGCTCCTTCAACTCCCGCTGTGCCTGCTTTTCGAGCCCCGTGATGGCTTCCTGACGGGTGGTGCTCGTCCTCGGTTGGAGCTTGACCACCCCGTTTTGAGTAGTCTCTTCGATGTACTCGATGCGCGACTCGCCATCGACGAACACCTTGATGACGTTCTCGACGAGTTTCCGGGACAGCATCGAAGAGGGGTCTTGCCGGTGGATCACATCCCAAGCCCCTGATGGATCGATGTCGATCCCACGCCCGTATCGGTACGAGCCGAAAACGCAGTAACCCTTCTCATCCGAGATGGGAAACACGGGACTCTCGAACACGAGATCGTACCTGAACTCGCTTTTCGTCTTCGTCTTGTCGGCGGACAAAGACTGAGCCCCCAGCTTGGACGCAAAAGCCAAATCGAATGCGACAACGGCTTTCTCTTGGTCGACCGGCCGGGTGACCGACTCTTGGAGGCTGGCAATCCAACTCCTCTTAGCCGAAGATACAGCTCTGACCATCCAGCTCCCGAGTTCCGCACCCGCGCCCGACATGAGATCCACGGACGAAGGGAAAACCGTCTGAACGGCTTCGCTGTCATCCGACGTGGCCCCGCCATTACCCCCGTAATAGATAGACATCGGGGCTTTCACATCGATCCGAATCTTGCGGATGGTGATGTCTGTGGGGAACGGAGGCACCGTGATAGACGGGATCGACTCGTTCACCAAGGCGGCTTTCATGGTCGTGACGACCGTTTTTCGTGCCTCGGTCAAATACCCTGCCTTGGTTTCCCACGCCCTCTTGAACACCCCCTCGATAGTATCGCTGGGCTCGATCCTCCCGTTTTTCCCTATGCTGGCCAGGTTGAAACCGGCCCGGAGAGCAGCATCCTGGGACACCTTGACCTTGGGAACCTCACCCTTCTTGTTGTTTGTCAGAGGACGCTTCAGACCCGCCTCATGTCGGGCAAACATGATCTCCTTGACCGAACTGGTGGGGATAGTCTCGCCTCCGGGTTTGTTGAACGTGTTTACGCGAATACCCCAAGTTACAGGCTGGCTCTCGGCCAGTTCCGCTTCTGGACGCTTCCCGTTCGGGAAAGTCGCAGTGGGCGTTTTCACGTAACCTGTGGTGGTAGCCACCTGGTCGAGCACGGGGTCGGAGAGGCTTATCGTTTTGGTCTCCGCCGACTGCCGCATGAATTTCTGGCCCTGCTGCTCCTTGTCCGGGTGGGACGCCGAATAGTAGCGATAGTAGCCGGGCTGCTGACCGTTCGAGAAAACGGCCTTCTTCTCGCTCAACAGGTCGAGGAGATTAGCGGTCGAAGTCAGATCCGTGAAGCTGCCAAAAGCACCATCATTGGATTTGGCCTTGAAGGCCGCACCTGTTCGGTTGATCAGGTTGATCAGATAGGTGAGACCCGTATTCTTGGCGTTGGTTTCCCCTTGGCCTGTTACGAGCTTGTCTATCTCCGCCTTCAATTGTTTTCGCTTGGCAAACAACCCCTCCTGCGCTTTTTGGGCTGATTTACGCTTGGCTTTCTCTTCTGTTGGAGTGGCCGCCGTACCCTCGGCTTGCTTCTCGGCTTTACTCTTATCCCTACCGGCGGGTTTTCCGTTCAGTAAGGCGAAGAGGGCTTCCTGTTGGGGGCCGGGCTTATAGAGTGGGATTTTCTGTTCGACCTTTGCTATCTGGGCATCCAAGACTCGAAGCTCGGCCTCTAGGACGGAGACCCGTTCTCCCCGCTCCCGCAGATCCTTCATGTAATCCCGACCGGCCTCGACGGCATCGACCCGGGTCGGCCCATCACCCACCGCTTTTTTCGACTTAGGAGAATTCTCGCCCTGCACGCTGAACAGGACCGACTGGGACGAGCTACCAGTCGACGAACTGGCTACAGAGGACTCCATGAGGTAGTCGCCCGTTGTGGGGTCTTTCTTGAGTTGGTTCAACTGGACCGCTTGATCCAAGAGGTTCTGGATGACTTGTGGAGACCCGAGATCCTCGATGTCAGTCCCGATCAGCCAAAACAGAGGATTCAAGTGCGTCGGATCAAGAGCCATCACCACATTCGGGAAACCCGACAATCTCGGTCTGCCGTCTTCCCCAATGACCTCCAGGGGGCGTTCGGGGAGGTTGGGATTGCTGAGTTCGATCGCGTCGATCCCGCCAATGTTCGGGTCCGGTCTCCCAGGGGCGTAGAACTTAGCCCTCTTGGCGACAAGCTGGAGGTTGGTCTGGCACTGACCACCTACCGAGAACGAATGGGCGAAACTCGGGCAGTAGTAGTAGCAGTCGAGATAGGGAATGAATACGGGGTATCCCGGACGGATTTCGGGACGTAAAGGAATCGTGACCGTGGCCGAATTGACCTGGGCATTCAAGATGTCCAGACGGTTGACCCCGGCGAAGAAAAGGGACTTGGGGTCGTTGTAGTAGGCGGACTCCAAGGTGGCCTGACGCCACCCGAATTGCGCCACGAGCCGATAGTCGATGTACCTGCCCTCGACGCCCCACTCGTTTTCCAACCCGGTGCCGACCCAGTTCCGGAAATGCTGACCCTTCGCGATGATGTACGTCGCTTGGGGTTCTTTCTCCGAGAAGTTGATCGTGATGATGTCAATGTCCTCGATCCGGTAAACCCTAGATGCGCTGGTATCGAGGTTGTACATGGGGGGCTTGAACACGAAGTCCCCGTCCACGTCCTGGTAGAACTCGAATCCGATGATCTCCATGCACTTCGTGGCCACGTCCAGTTTCGAGACATAGGTGGACTCGAACGTCTCCACCTGGCCCAGCTTGCCCAGGTCCATGGGCCAAGGCTCATTCTCGGCTATGTTGATCTCAAGGTTTGAAGCCTTCCCCTGCTCCAGGAGTTTTTGCTCTTGGGTCGAATCGGGAGCGGGGGCTCCCTGTTGGGCAAGGATGACCGCTTCCAGGGTCGCCAGGCTATTGAGCCAGAGCGCCCAACTTTTCTCGAAAGGCTCGTTCTCCTGTTTGGGGTTTCGCATGGCCAAGGAGTGAGCATCCTTGAGCCTCCGCATCAGATCGGTCGTAGGCAATCTGGACAGAAACGCGGCCTGTGCATTACTGAGCAATCTGCCCGTTGCACCGTGGAGACGTAGCTGGTTCATCTTACCCTTGAACCGGTTTTCCCAGTAATTGAGGGTAAGGGAGAAAAGGCTCTCTCCGTTGAAAGCCAGGGCGTCCTGGTTGCCCGCTTGCCTCAAGGCCCAACCGACACCCGCTGCGGCTCCGCCGATGTCCGAGTAAAGCTCCCACATGACTTGGTACGGGTGTTTCCCGGTGAAGTTGCTCCCGACAAGGGACATCTTGAGCTTCGAGTTGGTGGGTCGAGCACCCAAGAACGAGGCGTTGTCCGAAATCTGCTGGAATCCCCAGAAGTGCAGAAGCGAGTTGCACGAAACGGAGATCGTGTTCACGCCGGAGGCGTAATTGAACGTCACCGAAGTCGTGACGCCGTGGAAAACATGGTAGTAGGGGTAGGCGATCACCTCGTCGATCCCCGTGTCACCCAGGCCCATGCTATCGAGCAGGGAGGGGCCGAGTTTCGGCTGCCGGGCACGCTCGGGGGGATCTGTAGATGTGGCCTCGGCGGGCGGCCCGGGAGCCGTCGGCTGGACAACCTCCGCCATGGTCTGAGGGGGGTTTACGTTGTGCTGATTCCACCGCCGGACCCCATCAAAGTTCGAGGGGGCAGGCATCCCCGACAGGGTCTTAGTCAGCTCGGGTGGTAGTTTGGAATCCCCGCCCGTGAGCGTCTGAACGGTTTTCCCGTTCTCATCTTTGACATCCCACCAAGTGTAGGACACCGAGCGCCCAGGGTGTCTCCCCCCTTCTCCACCATTCCGGTCGTAATGGGGCTCCCTGGACCACCGAGCAGACACGGTAAAGTCACTATGGTTTTCACTCGGGGCGTTGGTATTCGGCTTTGCTGCGAGGTAGGCACCCACGCCCCCCTTTTCCATGTACCCGGCGTCCCTGAGTGTCCGTAGCGCCGCCCAAGTCACGGTGCGGTCGACTTGCCGCCGGTTGCCGTCCGTACCGGTGTAGTAGGCTTTCAGGTCGACAGCGTTTCCCGCGTAGTGGGCGCTCCCTTCGACATGGATTCCGTCACCTTCTTTGGCAAAAGCATCCCGGAAGACGAGCTGGACATCCCCTCCCCCGTAATATGGGAGCTGGCCTTCTGAGGCCAGTGCTCCTAGATACTGCTGGAAGGTCTCCATGTTCTGACCCAGCGAGGTCAGATTCGCCCGTTGCTCTTGAGTGAGATCCGCTTCGTTTTCGCCCCTACCCAGGAAACTACTGACCGGGAATGCGGGCGTTCCGTCCGAACTCAGCGGGAGATCCTTGTTCGATTGGGCAGGGCCCACATCCGATTCTTTCGTTGCCGCCACTACCTCGGCTTCCACCGTCGGTTTCGACAGGGGCTCGAACATCCCCTCGACCGGGAAATACCCCCGCATGTAGACATGGATTTCGAGCCCAGGGCGCAAGATGAACTTGGCGTCGCGGGCAAAGCTGTCTGTGTGGTGTACAGGGATCGAGAGCGTGAAAGTGGCGGACGCCGACTGTGGGTCTATCCCTGCATCGACCGAAACTTCGGTGAGGAACTGCTGGAGATCGATCCGACGATGGCACTTCGGACAACCGGGAAGCGAAGTGTCTCCGTTCAGGTAAACCAGCGCATCTGGTGTGTGCTGAACGAGTTTCTTCCCGTCGATCTTCCAAGTGCCGACGTAGGGGGTTTGCGTCAAACTCATGGAAGGCCGACCCCACTCTTGGACAGGGTGAACGGGAACTTCAGGCCGAAGCTATTCACGGGAGCCTGTTGGGCTTGTGCTGGGGCCAAAGCCGCCGCTGGCTGAAAACCTCCCGTATTGACGCTCTGGGACGTAGGACGAGTTCGATCCGGCGAGGGGTGTGCCCCCATCGCGGGGTTCGAGCGCCCCCCCGTGAACTGCGAGACAAACACGTCCACGGAATCTTGCGACCCGATGGCGATGGTTCCGGGTTTGCCGGATCCGGAACCCCGGGACAGCCGAGGATCACCGGGATTTGGGTTCGGGGCACGCATGGGCTGGACAACCGTGACGTTCTGACCCGTGTCCAGCATGGCGGACACGGTGAAATTAAGCTCGAAAGTCCAGCCTCCCAATTGGTTCGTGTCGTCTACCGTGAAACTCATCGACTGCATGTGGCCGTAGTAGACCCACTTGTCGTACCGGATGGAGAGCGCCCCAACGTGATGGTGAGCGTTGGATCGGCCCACCGTGTCGTGGATGTAGCCGTTGTTTTTGTAGAAAAGGAGCACCGACATGAGATTCTGGAACGCCATGGAATCCCGTCGGCTGGCGAACTGCACGCCTTTGCCTCCCGCGATAAAAGCTCCGATACGGGCACTGATCATCAGCTTGGGTTGCTCCTCGCCCCAAGCCTGGAAGATGTATCCGTGCCTCGATCTATCCTGGAATTGCTGGATCTTCGAGTAGGTGATTTGAAGGCTCTGGGGGTTAATCAGGAGGATGAGAGGAGGCGTCCCGAACACCGCAGACAGTTGCATGGCGATGTCCACCGCCACGTTGAGGTCGACGATGGCGGGTTCGCCCATGCGCCCGGTCGCGCCCTGGCCTGTCGGGGAGCGTTTGGGAGTACCGTCTGCTGGGCCCCTGTTCTGGAGGCCCGTGGAATTCCGGGCCATGACCTCCTGAACGGTGCCTCCGAACCCGAGTTGAGTGTAGGGGGCCTGAGAGATCAGATCCCGTGAGTAGCTGTAGCTCTGCCCGGAAGCGGCGGCGGCGGCCTCGAATACGCCGACTCGTTTTGGACGACCACGCCCATAAGGCTCGATGTTCCCAAAAACCAGAGGGGGCTCGACCTGGATGGTGAAGGGTGAGAGGTTCCGGAGAATCTCAGAGGAACTCGAAACAGGTAAGGCTTCCGCCTGCTCGTATTCGACTCCGAAATCAGGACCCGTCTTGAGCCCCTTGAAAGCCAGCGGAGGTACGACCTCGATCCCGCTACCACGATCAGGAGTCTTCCGTGCGCTCTGTGGAGAGATCGCATCAGCGACCCCCCAATCCTGAAGGTCGGTCGGGTTAATCCGTTTTGGGGATGAGCTGGCATCCGTTGTAGACAACGCAGATGACGCCCGGGTCAGGTTGTTCCGGCGGAACGTGGCATAGTCGTAACCGATCCTGCTATCAATAGCCATTTACGCTCCCTGGAAACCCTTGGAACCCGTCGGGAGGCTCTGTGCCCCGGATCCTGTGGGTTTTGTCAGCGCCCCACCAACACCGAGGGCTTTCACATCGGACGCGAAGTCGAGCACTTGTTCAAGGGGGCCCGGCGTCTGAGCTTGTGCCGATTGCTGTGGTGGGTACTGCGTTCCGCCGGTTGAGGTGTACGGCATAGAACGGAACCGGAGAATCTCGCTTTGGACGGTGAAGCTCGTCGTAAGCTCGAACTGGAAACCTTTGTCAGCGGACTCCATGACCTGGAAGTTGCTGAACCAGCCGAGGTAAATCCCTCCATCGAACAGGATCTTGATGATCCCCTGAAACACGATCTGGCCGGTCGTGTCGTAGACCGACCCGTTGTTGTGGAACAGGGCCAGGAAATCGAGGTACTTGTCGTAGGCGATCGTCTCTCGCCGGGTGCCAAGGGTATTCAGCGCACCGTTTCCCGAGTCGCCCGTGATGTTCGAGAGACCCGCGTAGAGGCGCTTGAAGCCCCCCGTAGCCTGCGTGAAGTCGATGGTACGGGCACCCTCACCCCAATGCTGTTCGACGTACCCGCCCTTCGTCTGGATACGCTCGATGGATTTCTCGTACTGGATCGACATCGTGTGCGGGTTGACATGGAGGACCATGCGGAGATCGGGCGGGAGGATGCTCGTCTCCTGGTCGGGAGCTAACACATCGAAAATGACGGGGCGAGCCCCGAGCCCATTTGTCCCATCGTCCGGGGACATGAAGGCGCTCCGGAAGACCGGGGCGTTCTTGGCTGGGCTCCCGTACCTCATACGCCGCTACCGAGCACCCCAGCCCTTTGAGCCGTAGCAATCGCCTTCACGATTCCGGGGGCGTCATTGTAGAGGTGGAACACGTTGGTTGTCCCACCACCGGCCGAGTCGCTTCGGCGGCTGGCGAGAGGGCCGCCAGGCTTAAGCCCGATAAGGGTATCCGCCTCCGAGATGCGCCGGGCGTCTCCGTCTTGCATGACGAAGTCTTGCAATTCGGGGAGGCCCATCGTTCTCCGCAAAGCATCTTCAACACTGCCTTCACCGCCCTGCGCGGGTTTTGCCAGATAAGGAAGAAGCTCCTCGGGGAACCCCTGGCCCTCCAGGAAAGCGAAATAGAGTCTCTCGGCCTGTGCGGCAGCATCGCTCACACCCGCTTCGGCCAGAATCGCCTTGAACAGGTCGACGTTCTCTAACGTCCGGCCCTTGAGCAGGGCCTCCAGCACGGCCTTTTCGAGATCCTCACGTAGTTTGGGCCGCGCTTTCTCTCTAAGCTCCTGCTCCTTCCGAAGCCGCTTTGCCTCATTTTCATCCATGGCGTCGATAATTTCATTCGCAGGAACACTGGCCTGGGCACGAGACAGGAGATCCTTTTTCCGGTCCGCCGAAACACCCATCCCAGGCATCCCCCAATACTCCGACTTCAGCTCGGGTCTGAAAGTCTTGCCCGCAAGGGTAGCCTCTGCATATTGCGGGGCCAATTTTTCCAACTCCTCCAAAGCGGCCTTGAGTTTTCCGGCTTCCGCTTGCGGCATGTCCATCCCTAGATGCCGTTGCTCCTCGTGGAGCCGCTCTACGAAAGCCTGGGCCAGATACTTAGCCGCTTCCTTTTGCTGCCCTGCGGGCAATTGCTTCAACTTCTCTTTTTGCTCCGCCCCCAACCCGGCATCGGCCAGAGCCCCTGCAGCCATGCCTTTTCCTGTCTTATTCGTCCCCCAGATTTTTTCGCCCAGCGAGGCCGAGAACCCCTCACTCAAGACTTTCTTTTGAGCCGCATCGTACCTTTTGACCTGTTTCTGGGATTCCGCCATCACGCGAGATTGCTCCGCCATCTGAGCTTTGATCTCAGCACTTTTTTCCGGGGATGTGGCACCATGAAGCTGACCCTTAAGTCGTGCAAGCTCCTCACGGGCCCCGGCAAAATCCTCCTGGCTCTTGGAAATACCATCGGCAATCAGATCGAGGGCCTTCTGGCGTTCCTCTGCCCCGGACTCACTGAGCATGAAGTTGAAAATCGACTGGGTGACCCCATGAATTTTCTCTAGTATGGCCTCTATCCCCTGTTTCAAGACCATGGTCATCTCAGTCGTGTTCGCGACCTGTTGTTGAGCGAGGGCGATGTCCTGGGAGATCGTTTCTTCCGTCCCGTCTGAATAAGCCGAGGCGAGGGTGCTCTTCAAATCTTCGACATCCGTGGCATCAACCTCTTTCCCGATCTGGTAGTTCTGGCCTTTCAAGACGGCCCGGTAGACTTTACCTTGATCGACGATCACGCCGTAGGTCTTCGCCATCAGGTCCATTTCCTCTTGGGAAACGTGCCCCTTCATTTTTGCCGTCTCAGCCATCCGCTGCTTGATGTTGGCGACGGCTCCGAGCTGCCATCCTTGGAAAGTCGCCAGGTTCTTGAGTTCCTCCATACTCAAGCCCGTCGTCGTCACCAATTGCTTGAGCAACACATCGGTAATGTCCCCACTCTTCCAGATGTCGTAGAGGGTTTTATTACCCATCCCCTGCTCTTCCAAGATCCCTTGGATCGGCAATAGGGCGGCTTCGAGCTTGGCGACCCCGGTCACCCCAGTAGCACCCGTTACGACTCCACCCAGCCCTCCCCGAGCACCGACCAGCAAAGTCCCCAGTGAATCGAACTTGTTGAGGAGACCAGGCATGTTGACCTTCGTCAAATCCGCCAAGAAGGCCGCCTGCTGCCGGGCAGTGAGTTTCCCGTAAGTGGACGCCAACTTATCTGGATCGAGACTCACGTTGAAACGATCGAAGATGGAACTGAGCCGGTTGTACCCGGCTTCATCATTTTCCTTGAGCCCGGAGAGCATCCGGTTGATGTCTTCGGCGGTACGTCTTGCCGCACCCGTTTCGATTTTCCTGTAGCGTGCGACCCCTTTACCCCCCTCCCCAGCCATGAGCACTTTCTTCATCACATCAGTAGGGACATCCATGATGCCCTTGTTGAGTTCGGTGACCATCTGGGCACCGGCCTTGGGCCCCAGAACCTTGCTCATGCGGGCGAGGAGCCCCGCCGTCTCACTCAGACGGACGTTGTACATGCTCATGTCCGCCGTAGCTTGTGTCATCAGGGAAAAGAACCGCTTGATGCCGAAACCCGACTCCATGGCTGCCCGGTGAATCCCGCTGAGGCTATCCCGGATGGAGTTGAAGTTCTCACCCAGGTCCTCCATCCAGCTCCCGATTTGCTCGGTCATCTGGCCTGTCTCGGTGTTGAACAACTTGGCGTAGGTCAGAGTCAGCGCCGTGGCGTCCTTGAGACGCTCCTGTTGCGTCGCTGCATCCTGGATCCCGGCCGTGATCCTCGCGAACGTCTGACCCGCAGCGGCATATGCCCCGATGATCTGCAAGGAATCCTTGGCTGTGAGTCCCCACGTTTGATTGAAGGATTCCCCGGTCAGGGAAAACTTGGTAAACGTCTCTCGGATCAGATCCAGGTTCTTCTGCATACTCCCGTACTGATCGGTCAATTCCCCCACAGCCACACCGGAAGAGAGAAGCTCCTTGTTGAACTCCTTGGTTTGGGCGTCCGCATCAATGATGAGTTTGACGACCGCTGCAAGCGCCCCGACGATCGCACCGAGACCCATGATAGCGGGGCCGAGCTTCCCAATAAGGGCCCCGAGCCCCCCTTCCGAAGTGGCTCCTTTCATGGCCGCCTTCGTACCGAGCGTCTTGAGCCTCTCGCCAAAGGACTCCGCCATTTGGCTGAAGTCACCGCTCATGGCATCGTTGACGGCCTTGGCGAACCCCTCCCCCGCGCTATCTATGTTCTCCGAGAAGCTCTTAGCCTCACGGCGGCCCAGTTCATCCGCGATTTTCTGGGTGTAGGCCATCTCCTTAGCCAGACGGCCTCTTAGGGCTCTCTCCTCAAGCGTAGCCCGTTTGAGTTGTCCCTTTAACTCCCGACGCTCGGACCTGGTCAGGGATTGATCATTAAGGCGTCTCCGGGCTTCATCGCCTCTGATTTTGAGGGTCTCCACCAAAGTGGCGTATCTCAGAGTCTCCTGCCCGAAAGCCGCAGCGGCCTTGACGGAAAAACCTTTCTGGAGTGCGTCAGCGGTCGCACTACGGATGCTCTCATGGAGAGTTTTACCGATGACATTAGAGATGTTTTGAATCCTGGTGGGGTCTAACTCCATCCCGACCCGGGCCATAATTTCCATAGTCGCTCTTGTACTGGCCATGATCAGTCATTCCCCTTTGAGAACGTCACTTGCCGCCCCGCCAGATCGGCTGCCAACGGACTCTCTTCCTGTCCCGCTACGACCAAATGCTCTCCATCCACTCGCAGGTTCCCCGCCGTCGGAGCCTTCTCTATGTACTTGGAATAGAGATAATTGCGCTGCTCACCGCCCGTAGCCACTTGCTTGACCCCAGGGGAACCCGCTTGCCGTTCACCGATGATGGCGGCGAGCTGGTCGGCCGTGTATCCCACAAGAGCCGTGCTCGGGAGGAGATCCTCACCACGTTCGGCGGCTTCCGCTTGGACAGCCGCGAGGTGTCTCGCTTGCTCCGCCTTCTCCCCCTCGATGCGTTCGATGATCCGCTTCTTGTATTCGCGGATTACCTTATCGTGCCAGTCCTCCTCCCCACTCACCCACCGCCTCATCTCCTCGGCCAACTCATCGGCAGATTTCGATTCGATGAGCACGTTGCCAGGGACAGCGAGCGTGCCTTTCGCTTTCTTGGGGTCAGGGCTGTTCAAAAGCCCGAGTGTCCAGTAGTAGAAGTAGTCCTGAACCGTACTGCGCCGAGCGTCTTCCCGCTTCCGACGTTCCCGGTCCTTGTTATCGAGCTTCTGGATACCTTTCGGAGCCATGGCCGAAGCCGATAGCTTGAAACCCTCCCACAGACTCTCGTGATCTTCCCGCTGGTCCTCGAAGGTGTTGTAGGCCACCCACATCCGCTGGATGAGGTTTGTCCCCAGTTTCTCCGCTCCCGGAACACCTACATGAGCGGAGAAGGCATTGCCGCCCATCGATCGCCACTGATAACGGGACTGCGTCTCGTAACAGAAGGACTCGACTCCACGGCTCGCCTTTTTCTGCCTGGCGAATAACCCGATAACGATGGTGAACAAGATGTCCTGGATGTTTTTGGGGAATCCCCGGACAATGGCCGCCAGGCGGGGGACAGCGCCGGGCTCTCCGAGAAGATTGATCCCGTTGACCATCCAGATGGACGAAGCGACCGTCCATGCCCGCCACTCGGCACCCGGCGCACTCATCCTCGCGTGCAACGCGAACATATCCCCCGGCCCCAATGTCCGGAGACACATGGGCGTGTCCTGAACCACGACGGGGTGGTACAGAAACCCGGGCAACAACAGAGCCTCGATGTCCTCGTAGAAAAGCTCTCGTTGCTTCTGTGTGGTCGGCGGGAGAGGCACGGCGTTGGACTACCTGCTTCCCGACGGCTTGAACCTTGGGTTGAGCTGCCCCTTCACAGCGGCATTGACCGTCATGGGCGGCGCTTTCGATGCACCCCGTGGTCGCGAAAGCTCCTCGGCCGGGGCTTTCAATACCGGAGCCCCTACTGCCGGGGAGGGGCTGCTCTGATCCCCCAGGAAACTCCGAGAAGCCTCCAGGGCATCCATGTGAGGCGGTCTCCGGGCCGCCTGGGCCATGTTGAGCACTGACTCAGATGCGGGCTCAGGGGCCGGAGCGGCTCCCATGCGGGCCATCAGGAGCCTGTGGTTCTCCGCCTCCACGATTTGCTTCGCCGTCTCCGGGTCACTCATGTCGAGGAACGATGTGTCCTCGGGAAGCGGGGATTGAGGGGTCCCCTCATGGTCCCGGTCCGGCTCGGGCTGGGGGGGCATAGGCGGCCGAGCCGCCGTCGCGGGCGCGGGAGGTGTTGCCCGCTGGGGAATGATGGGACGGCGAGCGGCAGGGGGCAAAAGTTGCTCATCCACTTCGTCAGGTTCAGGCTCGTCGTCCGGCTCCTCCATAGGGATTTGGGCGTTCCTGGCGGTCAGCCTGTCGAGGCTCGCTTGCTTCTGCTGGGCATCCTGCCTTTCGATCTCGACGATGGACCGCACTTGCTGGGCGAACTCTGTCCCAACGGTGCCCTCGTTCTTCTCCTTCTCGGCCTTTTCCAGCTCCTTCAGTTGAGCCAGGCGTTTTTCCAGGCGCTCGATTTCGGCTTTCCGGTCGGAGGGCTCGAAAATGACGGCACCTTCCGCTTCCCGCTCCACACGTTCGAGCAGTTCCCCGTATTTGCGGAACATCATGATCAGCAGGGTGCCCGACCACTCCCGCTGCTTGATGATCTTCCGAATAGCCTCGGCTCGGGCGATTTTGATCGGTGTGCCGTTAGGGAGTTTCTCCCCTGTCTCGATGAACGGAGAATCCCGGAGGTCCAACCCATCGATCTCGATGATGGCATGGCAGACGATCCCGAGCTTGACCTCGTTGATGTAAGACATGGCCCGGTGCTGGGTCCCGTCTTCTTCCGTAGTATCGTCAGTATCCGGCTGGGCTGCCTTGGCTGCCTGCTTGTGGACGTAGGTTTCCTCGTCCGGGGGGATTATCCGAAGGACTACTGGGACTCCGGCGACAGGGAACGCCAGTTCGCCTTTCCCGATGGTCTCGATGTTGGCGAATGCGGATTCGAGTGCTTGTAGTGTGAGGGTCATCCCTGCTCCCTTAGATGTTTATGGGAACAGCTTCAGCGGACCCGGACAGCACAAGGCGATGTGAATTCGTCGTTTTTTGTCTATCTGACCAAACCTTCCGGGGAAGGTCGGATCCTCTCTTTCGGAGAGGAAGCTCAAGTCGGAATCAAGTCGTCTGTCTGTCCGTCTGGGGTGCCGCCGAAGCTGCTACTGTCCGTCTGTTTATTGTACCGCCCTCCCCTTCACGGGAAGGCGGTGGAAAACTACCCGATGGTGAAGGTCGCGGCGGAGGATGCCTCCGTCGTCGCCACATCCGCGAATCTGATCGAACCGAGCTGGCCGATCGTGGGATCGTTCCCTGTGGCAAGGAACTCACCGTAGATCGAGGAGAAGTCATGCACGTCGGTGACGTCGGCGTCACCCGTCTCCATGACGACCCCAGAATCCTTCGCGTAGTTGTTCGTGTATGAGGTAAACCAGCAAGCCTCGTACACCGTGATGATGGCCGAGTGCCCCCGCTTGGGCGGGTCATTCGGGAAACCTTTGGTATCCTTGGTCACCGCAGGATACTGGATCGCCTTCAAGCCGCCGTCGAAAGACCCCGACGTGCCGCTGACCCCTTGGTTGGCGCGGCCGAAGTCGGCATCCACGAGGGACGAGAAAACGAGCTGCTGCTCGATGTCGAACGGCCATCTGTGGTGGGCCAATGAGCGGACCGGCCCATCCACACCTCCGGCATAACCCGTGGCTTGCCAGAGATTGCAGAGGTAGAGCATCGCCCGCTCGAAGTTGAGCTTCGTCTGCTCCGTGACCGACGGCACCAGTTCCGCAATCTGGTCCCCGAAGCCAATACCCCTGACGGAATCGATCGTCCGACTCCCGGAGACGTTGAACTGACTCAACACACCCATCTGATGCAGTGCGGCGGTTTCGCCATACGCTGGTGCCAGAACTCGGTTCCGCTGGGAAACCGCTGTCCGAGTATTCGGGGTTGTCCCAAAGTGGTATAGGTAGGAGCTACCCTGTACGCCGTTCTGTGGGTTCTTGTCGGTGTTTGTTGCCATGCGGTCGGGCCTCCGGTTAGCTCACACCTACCCGGCCAAGCCGCAGGGCAAGCGTTCATCACTAACCGGAAGATATAGGCTCAAAAACGCCCAACCCTTGACTTCCCCAGCCCTGTTTGACTGTCGGAAGTGAGCGCCCTTTGAGGATCAGTCTCATATGCCCAGGATGGCTAACGGAGAGAGGAAATAGGGGATTATCCCTTCAGGGCCTCGGAAATCTCACCCCAGACCTCCCGCCTCAGGGCCTCGTCAAAGACCCGGGCATCCGCCAGATAGCCCGACCAGTCCCCTTCGACCTTTCGATCCGGGGTCCGGAACAGAGCCGTCAGGGACCTGCCGTAGGCGGACGCACCCGACACTGCCTTCCAAAGGTCGTCCGCCCCCTGAAGGAAGTCGGCCATCCTCTTGAGGTGAAGCCCGTAAATGTCGGCCCCGCCGTCCACCTGGGCGTTGACCACGATCAGACCGACCAGAGCCGTCCGGAGGAGCCGTCCGAGGTTCCCGTCATCGGGCATCCCCCCGTCCGCTTCGAGAGATGCCAGCATCGCCAAGAGCATGTCGGTCGGGGCCGAGTCGTTGAGGGTCAGCGAGGTCACGGCGGGGTTGAACACCCCCATGCCGATCCCCTCATCCGCGACGAGGTTGAAGCTGTCGGGCTCGTAGTCCACGTCGTCCACATAGGCCGACGATGCCGTCGGGAAGCCGCCTCCCGTCAGGGACGTGGTTTGACTGGTCTGCACGTAGAAGGAGTGATTCGCTATCGGGGCCGTATCGCACAGGCTCATGGTGTAGACGCCCGGAGAGGCGTAAGCGGAGCCGCCGAGACTGAAGCTGGAGAGCGGAACGACTCCGGACATGATCTTCCCGCTTCCGAAGTACGCCTGCTGCTGCAAGCCCTCGGGAGTCCCGACCGGGACGACCTGCTGCTTAGGGGTAACACCTTCCTGGTCGCCAACCCGCTCGATGACCGAGCACAGGCTCACCGCCCTGGACGCCAGGCCGTAGCCCATGGAGATCGTCTCCATCTCCTTCTCGGTCTTCTCTCGCACCGGGCTCCCAGCCTGGGACACGTCGTAGACGGAGTCGAGGTCTTCGAGCTTCCTGCCTGCCGACAGGAGCGCCACGAGGCCCTCGGGGACCGGGCGGATACCGTCAACCACGATGGGGAGAACTTCCGTACCAAAGCCCAACGTGATGAGCTTGGGCAAACCTATGCCGGGGTCGTTGACCAGGACTGGGATGCCTCCCCAGACCGTTCCGACGTCCACGTCATCCGGTCGAGCAACCGTCGCCTTCACCCCCACTTGTCGGGGGTCCTTGATCTGGTTCAGAAGGGTCAGGGCCGCAGTCGCCGTGTCCTCGTTCTCCCCCGCGAGCCTCGAAACGCCCTTCGTCCGTCGGGCGAGGGCCGTCAGGAACTTCGACTTGCTGGCCATCCCGATGCCCAGGATGTGAAGCCGGGTTCCGACCGAAGCCATCTGCTCGATGATCTGGGCCGTCTCCCAGACCTCACCGTCCGTCAAGAGGAAGATGTCCCCGCCGGGACCCCCAAGCACCTTGAGGGCAGCTCCGAGCGTCCCCAGAAGCTCCGTCCCACCGTTCACCTGGATCTTCTCGACGAACTTCTTGGCCTGCTTTCGGTTCTCGTCCGTGGCCTTCACCGTCTTCTTGTGGAACGCCTTGTGGTCCGACCCGAAGTGGATGATCCCGAACTCGTCATCCGGCCCGAGCGTCGACAGGCAGGCGAGGACCGACTTCTTCGCCCGCTCAATCGGATGGCCGCCCATGGACCCGGATCGGTCGAGGACAAAACACACCTTCCTGGGGGTGTTCTCCGCCTTCGGGACCATCTCCGACGGGATAACCGCCGTCCAGCGAGGTGCGCCCTTTGGGAGCGACGTATCCGGGGCCTCTTCCTCCCCCTCGGTCAGGGACTTGTCCGCGAACACCGCGAAGATGGGCTTCTTCGTCTTCACGTCGAGGACCAGATCCCGGTTCGGGACACCATCCCCAGCCGCCAAGGTAACCACGGCGGCATCGGTGCCGGACGGGCTGACGCTGATCCGGTGCGAGGGAGACGCCACGGAGTCGAGGACGCCGCCGGTCTCCACCTGGATGTTGAACGAGACCTCGTGGAGGCCCTCGGCGCTGGACTTCCACTCGGGGAGGATGAGGTCCCCGAAAACCGAGCTGGGGAGTTCCTGCTTGCCCCCTTCGGGGGTGGCGTAGCTCTTGGCCTGGGAATGGTAGCCCGGCGGGATGGTGAAGGGGTAGCGGAAGCGGTAACCCTTGTCGTTCACCTCGACCCCGACGACGATCTCCATGAGGACCGTGATCTCCTCGCCAGGACGCACCTGACCCACGTTCAGGCTCACCAAGCCGTCGGCAGAGGTCTCGGCCAGGACCGAGAGATGGCCGCCCTGGATGCCCTCCTCGTAGCTCTCACGGGCCTTCTCGCGAGGCTTCATCTCGGACTTCGCCTCGAAGTCCTCCCCCTTGACCGTGAATCGCCGGAGGGTTCCGTTGGCCGGGAGCATCGAGACGTAGATGGCCTCGAAGGGCTCACCGTCCTCTTCGGTCTTGAACTTGTGGGTCAGCGTCAGCATGGCCCCGACCGGGTAGACTTGGCCACTCAGGTCGAGCCGTTGCATGACCAAGATGGCCGGATGGCCGGTTGTTTGGTTGATCAGGGTGTTCACTACGGGGGTCATGTCAGTTTCCATTGTCTGTCTCCTCTTCTGGGCCGGGGTCAGCGAATTGCTCGATCTTCCGGAGTAGCTCCTGCCTGCGGTCGTGGGACATAGGGACTCGGAGAGACACCATGACATCCGGGTGGATACGGTATGCCTCCCACATCTCGTCGGGATACCATTGCGCCCCGGATACCGTGGTAGTCTCGCGGGCATCCGAGGTCATTTGCCGGATCTGATCCAGCGAGTACCCCAACTTCTTGAGATCCTTGATCTGCTCCAACGCCGTCAGGTGGCTGTCGTCATAGTGGGCTTTCTTCCCACTGCCGATGGGTGAGGGCAAAAGCCCCTCCGCCATGTAGTAGCGAACCGTCCGGGCCGACAATCCAGCCGCCTCTGCCAGTTCGGCTATCGTGTATTCGACCATGACGGCCAGTATGCACACATTCTAACCAGTAGCAACTGTAAAAGAAGACAGCAGGGTTATTCAGGCTCCCCTAATGGGAAACCACCCCAGCCGTCAGGCTTCAGGGGCGGAGGGTTTGCCATCCTTTCCCTCGCCAGCTTGATCAGTGGCATCATCTCGTCCTCGAAGACGGTTACGAAGTCCTCGTACTCTGGGTGGAAGGTCCGGGGGCAACCCGCCAAGGCGTAGACCCGCTCGATGTCGGTGTGGTGGAAAAGCGCCCGTTCGGTCTTACAGTGGATCTCGCAGTATCCCAGGAGATCCTCATCCGTCTTCGCCATGCTTTTCCTTACCCGAAAAACGGTTTGCCCTCCGTTTTTTCGGGTGTGTCTCCTCTTGGTTGGAGTAGAAAAAACAAGACAAGTCCCTTAACGGTGGGTATGGTTTTGGCCGGAACCCAAGAAACGTGTTCCTACAAAGGACAAACGCATGGCATCACTCATGGCAGCACTCAAATCGGAACTGAAAACCCTCTACCACGTAGCCATGGCAGCGGCTACGCAGGTGCAAAACGTCATCGATGGGATAGAGAAGATCGAAGCCGAAAACAACATGGCTTCCGCTCCTCCCAAGGAAGCTCCGGCCCCGAAAGCTCCGAAGGCCCCGAAAGCTCCGAAGGCCGCAACCCGCGTCCTGGCCGGATTGGAGATCGCTGTCCCCACCAACAAGGGCGAACGGATGAATCTCCCATCCAAGGGTGATTTCGCGCAGAGGGCGAAGTCACTTGGGGTCACCCAGGAAAAGATGGCCGAGTTCTTCCCAAGCGGTGCCAAGCCCACGAACGAGATGAAGATCAAGTTCCTGGAGTACCTCGATACGCTGCCTCCCGCCGCCGTGACGGAATCCCCCGCCCCCACGGGTAGCTCAAATGGCGTCAAGGTACTGGCAGGCTTCTCGATCGCCACCCCCGCAAACAAGGGCGAACGAATGAATCTCCCATCCAAGGGCGAGATCACAAAGAAGGCTCTGGCGATGGGAGTGACTCAGGAGAAGATCGCGGAGTTCTTCCCCAAGGGGTCCAAGCCCACGAACGAGATGAAGCTCAAGGCGCTGGAGACCCTGGACGGGATGGCGAAGTAGCTACCGCAAACGGTAGTCATCCCTTGACCGGGCCTTGGGTGCGATCGAGTTTACGGGCTAAATTGCCTTGGCGTCCGGGTAGGGCAAGCAAGATGAAGGTCGGACGTAAGACTCAAGGCCAGGCGCTTCTTACCAACGGTGTCGGTGAGAAGACCGTGGCCGACGGTCTCGGTCACAAGTCCTGCCCGGCCAAGCGCCGGGTTCGCCGAGCCTTGGAGACCAAGGTCCGCCAGGCTGGCCGTAAGGCTTGCCGAGAGGCCCGTTAGCTCCCCTATACCCTCACCTCGGTATGGGCGACTCCCTCCGAAAAGCCGTTATCCGTCTGGCTCACGCCAGACCTGAGCTGAGAGGGGAACTCCTGCCCCTGCTGAAGGAAGCGGCTAAGACCGAGGCCGAGCTAAAGAAGGATCATTACAAGTATTCCGTGATGCACGCCAAAGCCCTGAAGATTCAAAAGGAGGAGGCGAAAAGGGGATACGACGGGCCGTGGGGAAAAGGCTATCATATTGGGGTTGAACTCCAAGATATCATGCAAAACATCTACATGATTGAGGCCCAGCTTAGGAAAATGGGTGTCTCATTCACTCCGTATATGTCGGGGGCCACACCTAGGCGGCTGCACGCGAGTAAACGTAGGGCCTCCCGTTAACACGGGAAAAGACTAACCCCCATCTCCGCCAGACGGCCCCTCAGATACGATGGGTCCGTGTAGGGCTCGTCATACCGCACCGTCAACAGACGGAACCCCAAAGCTAGAGCCTGCTTTTGCTTCTCGGCGTCCCGGGCCTGCATCGCCTCGAAGACGTACTGAGCCTTGTGCCAGTAGGGGATGAACTTGAAATGCTGTTTCCCTTGGACCTCGACCAGTAGGTTGTGCTTCGGGAAATACCCGTCAAAGAAAAACCGATAGCCCGTCACCGGGTTGGTGATCCGGGTGTCCGACCACTCCCACTCGTAGGGCTCGCCCACCAGACCGGCCACGGTGTCGAGAACCCGCTTCTGGAAAGCCAGTCGGTTCCGGGTCGGGAGCTTGTGCTCCTTGCAGTAGTGGAGGACCGTCCAGAAAACGCACCCGAAGGCATCCGCCGCCAGAGCGACCTGGACCCGGCCCTTGCTGTCCTTGAAAGGCTCAAGGTCTTGGGGGGTGAGGTTGAGCTTGTGGGTGGGGAAACACATCACCCCGTCCGCGAAAAGAGGGGCGTCAGGGTAGTCCCGGCGGTACTTGTCGATGTCGTGGGACGCCATCAGGTGCCCCGTCATGTTGAGGCCCCGCCAACCACACTCCCGACACTCCACGAAGTCATCAGGCTCGGACTTACCTGCCCACCGGGCCCTCTCTGCGGCTTTCAGACAATCCCCACACCGGAGGTCGTGGGCATCG
>Ga0307375_10001937_pt1 | contig 21796 bp, 18 predicted proteins | sample TR1MG_FD_202531 | JGI IMG/M metagenome (GOLD analysis project Ga0307375, IMG submission 202531) | Soil microbial communities from Risofladan, Vaasa, Finland - TR-1 | ecosystem: Environmental > Terrestrial > Soil > Coastal area > Acid sulfate soil | place: Finland: Risofladan, Vaasa | collected...
AAGCTTCAAGATGCGCTCGCCAGAATGCCTGCCCATGCCTCTTCGCCATCTGGAGTCCCTCCGAAAAAGCACCCAGAATGCACGGGATTAGCGGGAAACTACAGGTGGAGCGGCTGGCCGCTTACATTGCGACAGGAAGCCGAGACGAAACTCGCGCACGATCCAAATCTAAAGCCGCGACCTGCCGAGGACCTCCTGCATGAACTTCAGGTGCACCAGGTCGAGTTGGAGATGCAGAACGAGAATTTGCGACAGTCGCAGGTTGAACTGGAAGCCGCGCATGCGCAATATTTCGACCTCTATGACCTGGCGCCGGTGGGATATTGCACCCTCAGCGAGCGGGGTTTGATCCTGCAAGCCAACCTCACCGCAGCCACCCTGCTTGGCTTGACCCGGTGCGCGCTGACCAAGCAACTTTTGACTCCGTTTATCCTCAAGGAAGATCAGAACATCTATTACCTGTTCCGCAAACGGCTCTTGGGGGACGGTAAGCCGCAGTCGTGCGAGTTGCGAATGGTGAAGAAAGATGGTGCCCAATTCTGGGTGCATCTGGCTGTGACCGTCGCAAAGGACGCCGATGGTGCGCCCGTACTCCGCATTGTGCTGAGTGACATCACAAAGAGCAAAACGGCAGAGAGGCAGATTCGCCGCCTCAATAACCTCTATGCAGCGATAAGCCGGACCAACGAGGCTATCGTGCAGATCAGGGATCGGGACTTGCTGCTCCAGGAAATCTGCCGCATCGCCATCGAGTACGGCCAGTTCAAGCTGGCGTGGATCGGCCTGGTGGATGACGAAACTTCTACGGTAAAGATCGCTGCATCTAGCGGCGAGGCCATAGGGTATCTCGACAACATTTATGTTTCCATCGATGCCGACAAACCCGAGGGGTGCGGCCCCGTCGGTATGACGATCCGCGACAAAAGGGAATACGTCTTCAATGACTTTCTCAACGATCCCCGCAGCCTCCTCTGGCAGGAAAACGCTCGAAAGCATGGGCTTCGCGCCGTCGCCTCATGCCCCCTGGAGCTTGAAGGACAGGCGGTTGGGGCGCTGACGCTCTATGCGGAGGAAGCAAATTTTTTCGATCAGGAACTGACGAAACTACTTTCCGACCTTTCCAGAGACATCTCCCTTGCCTTGAATAACTTTGTGCGCGAAGACCGGCGCAAGCTCGCGGAGGAAAGACTCAACGAGTCCTATAAAGAACTGGAAAAGCTCACCACCCACCTGGAAGCGGTCAGGGAGGAGGAACAAAAGCGAATCGCGCGCGAACTCCATGACGAGATGGGCGGCGTGCTGGCGGCTCTCAACGTGAAAGTTTCCCTGATGGCGGCGCACCCCCCCACGGAAATGACGGACCTCATGACTGAGATGGACAACCTGGCGAATCTGGTCGCAGCCGGAATTCAGGCCCTGCATCGGACCGTCACCGAGCTGAGGCCTTGCCTGCTCGATGAAGTGGGGCTTACGTTCGCAATCAAAAGGTATGTGCAAGAATTTGAGAGGAACACAGGAATCGAATGCGACCTTCGCTTGCCCGAGGAAGATCTAACACTGGATGGAAATCAATCCACTACAATCTTCCGGATTATTCAGGAGTCGCTGACCAACGTGGCGAAGCACGCCAAGGCGAGCAGGGTCAGCATCGCCTTGAGCGAATGGGGTACTGTGCTGATGTTGACGGTCACGGATAACGGAAAAGGATTCGACCTGAATACCCAGAAAACCCAATCCTTCGGCTTGCTCGGGATCAGGGAACGCGCCGCCATGGTGGGCGGAAAGGCCCAAATCACCAGCGCGTCGGGCAAAGGAACAACGGTGCGGGTAAGCCTGCCATGGATAGCGAGTCGGCCAGAAGACGCTCCAGTTGCGCGAATGACCGATGTTGGCACGGAAGTACCGGACAGGTAGCCGGAACGGGATAACCGTTTAAGCTGCTAAGCCGACGGTCGAGTAGAAAGCGGTGAATGACCGCTGCGGGTCGGTACCCGTCCATTGCAGCCGGCAGAATCAAGTCAAGCTGATGCAACAAATAGCGTGACAGCGACGACCTGACTCCGGCCGGGCTGATCATCTCTGTCACGCTGCATAACACGATTGACCTCCGCAAACGCATGGACTAGACTGTCCAGTCCACATCGTATGCATTAGAAATTCATATGTCCAATCCTGCAGAAGCCGCCGTCGCCGATACCCGCAACCGCCTGATCCAGGCGGCCAGGGTAGCCTTCATGGAGGAAGGCTACCGGGCCAGTGTGGATGGCATCGCAGCCCGTGCCGGCGTGGCCAAACAGACGCTCTACAATCATTTTCCCAGCAAGGATGAGCTGTTCAGCGAATCGGTTGGTCTGGTTTCAGCCGCCATTGTGGTTACGCTGGACGGCCAGACGGACGACGTGCGCGCCACCCTCCTCCGCTTTGGCGCGGCCTTCCGCCAGAAGGTGCTGGGTGACGAGGGGTTGGCCATGTTCCGCACCCTGATGGCTGAAACAGCGCGCTTCCCGACTCTGGCACTAGCCTTCTTCGCCAAGGGACCGGAACAGACCGCCGCCCGGCTGGCGGATTTTCTCGGCAGTGCCATGGCGGCAGGTCGCCTGCGCCAGGACGATCCTCGCTTTGCCGCCGAAATGCTGGTAGGCATGCTCAATAATATCGATCACTTTCGGCGCCTCAGCAGCAATACCCCACTGCCTGAAGCCTTAGAAGAATCTCGAATCGGGCAAATCGTTGACTGCTTTTTGCGCGCCTACGACCCAAATCATTAACAAGGAACCGAATATGAACCGAAATATTCTGCTGATGCTTCTACTGACAGCCGCGCTTGCGGGTTGCGGTAAGGGGGGCGACCAAAAACCCGCGGCCGGCCCCGGCGGTCCGGCCATGCCGCCGCCGGAAGTGGATGTCATCACCGTCACGCCGGGTTCGGCCACCCTCACCCAAGAGCTGCCGGGCCGGTTGCAGGCCTTTCGCACCGCGCAGGTGCGGGCCCAGGTGGATGGCATTCTGGAGAAGCGCCTGTTTGCCGAAGGTACCGATGTCAAGGAAGGCGCCACCTTGTTTCGCATCGACCCGCGCAACTACCAGGCGTCTTTCGACGCGGCCAAGGCGGATCTGGCCGTCGCCCGCCTGACTCTCGACCGCTACCGGCCCCTGCTCGAAATCAAGGCGGTGAGCCAGCAGGAATTCGATCTGGCCGAGGCCAGGGTGAAGCAGGCCGAAGTGGCGCTGACACGCGCCCGCATCGACCAGGAGAACACCGCCGTGCCGGCACCGATTTCCGGCCGCATCGGTCGCGCCCTGGTGACCGAAGGAGCACTGGTGAGCCGTAGCACGGCGACGCATCTGGCCACCATCGAACAGATCGACCCCATCTACGCCAACTTTACCCAGCCCGGCGCCGATCTGCTCCGACTCAGGCAGGCCGTGAAGGCGGGCAAGCTCAAGATGGCGGAGCAGGCCAGGGTGGAAATGGTGCTGGAAGACGGCAGTATCTATCCGCAGCCTGGCAAGCTGATGTTCTCGGACCTTGCTGTCGATCCGGCGACCGGCAGCGTTTCCCTGCGCGCCGTGTTTCCCAACCCCAGGCATGAATTGCTGCCCGGCACCTTTGTGCGCATCCGCTTCCCGGAAGCCCTGCTCGACCAGGCCATCCGGGTACCTCAGCGCGCCGTGCAGCCGAGTCCTCAGGGGCAAATCGTCATGATCGTGGATAACGAAGGCAAGGCGGCGCCCAGGCCGGTGAAAACCGGCGGCATGAGCGGTGGCGATTTCGTCATCGCCGAAGGCCTGAAAGGCGGCGAGCAGGTAATCGTCAACGGCCTGCAGAAAGCGCGCCCCGGTACACCGGTAAAACCGGTGCCGTGGAATCCGAACGCCGCCCCTGCCGCGCAGCCGCCGGCAGGTGAAAAAAAGTAAAAGCCGTTCGTGGTGAGCTTGTCGAACCATAAACGGCCCTTCGACAAGCTCAGGTCGAACGGCCTATGGGAAGAAATCCTTTCCCGGAACTACCAAACTTTGTAAGTCCCCCGCTATGCCAGGGGGGTTATCGTAATAATAAGGATTCGCCATGTTCGCCAAATTCTTCATCGACCGTCCGGTCTTCGCCTGGGTAATCGCCCTGGCGATCATGCTCGCCGGCGGCCTCGCCATCAGGGGTCTGCCGCTGTCCCAGTATCCGGCGGTCGCCCCTCCTTCCATCGCCTTCAACATCGTCTATCCGGGCGCCTCGGCCAAGGTGGTCGAAGATACGGTGACTGCCCTGATCGAGCAGGAAATGAACGGCATCGAACACCTGCTCTACATGGAGTCGGCCTCGGAACTGGGCACGGGCACGGTGACCCTGACCTTCGAGCCAGGCACCAATATCGACATCGCCTCGGTGGAAGCGCAAAACCGCTACAAGCGCATCGAGGCGCGCCTGCCCGACGACGTGCGGCGGGTGGGGGTGTCGGTGACCAAGCCCTCGCGCAACTATGTGATGTTCGTCGCCCTGCATTCGCCGGACAATAGCCTGAAGGCCGTCGATCTCGGCAGTTTCGCCGCCGCCAGCGTGCTCGACCCGCTGCGGCGCGTCAAGGGCGTGGGCGAGGCCCTGCTCTTCGGAACCGAGTATTCGATGCGCCTGTGGCTCCAGCCGGAAAAACTCCAGGCCTACAACCTCTCGCCCGCCGACGTGACCCGTGCGGTGCGCGCCCAGAACGTGGAACTCGCTACCGGCGAGCTGGGGCAGGCGCCGGCTGCTGCCGGCCAGCAGCTGAACGCGGTGATCGTCACGCGCAGCCGACTGTCAACGCCCGAGGAGTTCGGCAATATTCTCATCCGTACCCAGCCGGACGGCTCCGCCGTGCGGGTGAAGGACGTTGCCAGGGTGGAGCTGGGCTCGCAAGACTACAACATCTTCGCCCGCCTCAACGGACAGCCGACCGCAGCCATCGCCATCCGCGTGGCGCCCAACGGCAACGCGCTGGACGTGGTCAAGGCAGTGCGCGCCAAAATGGATGAGATGGCGCCCTACTTTCCCAAGGGGGTGACCTGGGACGTGCCCTACGACACCTCGCGCTTCGTCGATATTTCCATCAAGGAGGTGTTGCTGACATTGGCAGAGGCAGTGGTACTGGTATTCCTGGTGATGTTCCTGTTCCTGGAGAATTTCCGCGCCACCCTCATCCCCACCATCGTCGTGCCGGTCGCTCTCACCGGCGCCCTTGCCGGGCTGTATGTATTCGGCTACTCGATCAACGTGCTCACCCTCTTCGCCATGGTGCTGGCCATCGGTATCGTGGTGGATGACGCCATCGTGGTGGTGGAGGCGGTGGAGCGCATCATGCGTTCGGAAGGGCTGGCGCCTCGGGAAGCCGCGCGCAAGGCGATGGACCAGATCTTCAACGCCATCATCGGCATCACCCTGGTGCTGTCGGCGGTATTCGCGCCGATGATCTTCTTCGGCGGTTCGGTCGGCGTCATCTACCGCCAGTTTGCCGTCACCCTTATCCTCACCATGCTGTTCTCGGCCCTGATGGCGCTGACGCTGACGCCAGCCCTATGCGCCACGCTGCTCAAGCACGAACCGGGCAAGGAGTATCGGCCCAGCAAGGGCTTCTTCGGCTGGTTCAACCGCTCCTTCGAACGCACCACCCAGGGCTACCAGTCCTGGGTCGCGCTGGCACTCAAGAAAACCGGGCGCTACCTGGTGCTTTACGCCGCCATCATCGGCGCGACCGGCTGGCTGTTCATGCACCTGCCCGGCAGTTTCCTGCCCGATGAAGACCAGGGCTACTTCATCAACATGGTGCAATTGCCGCCGGGCGCCTCGCAAGAGCGCACGATCGAGGTGCTCTCCCAGGTCGAGCAGTATTACCTCAAACAGCCGGAAGTGGCCAAAGTCATCGGCGTGGTCGGTTTCTCCTTCTTTGGCCGCGGCCAGAACGCAGCGCTCGCTTTCGTACGACTCAAGGACTGGGACGAGCGCAAGGGAGCCGAGCATACCTCCACGGCGCTGGTGCAGCGCGCCAACATGGCGTTTTTCCAGATCAAGCAGGCGATGATTTTTGCCGTTAATCCGCCGCCCATTCCGGAACTCGCCTCCACCGGCGGCTTCGACCTCCGCCTGCAGGACCGCGCGGGCCTCGGCCGCGAGAAACTACTCGAAGCGCGCAACATGGCGCTGGGACTGGCCGGGCAGAACCATAACCTGGCCGGTGTGCGGCCGGAAGGGCAGGAGGCCGGACCGCAACTGTTGCTCGACATCGACCGGCGCAAGGCTGAAACCCTCGGCGTTTCCATTGCCGACCTCAACGAAACCCTGCAATCCACCCTGGGGGTCGCCTACATCAACGACTTCGAGCGCCAAGGACGGATTCTGCGCGTGCAGATGCAGGCCGAAGCAGACTTGCGCACCACACCGGAGAAGATCCTGCGCCTGTCGGTCAGGAACCGGGATGGCGGAATGGTTCCGCTGGCCGAACTGGTCACGCCGCGCTGGATCGTCGGTTCGCCCAAGCTAGACCGCTACAACGGCCTGCCCGCCATGAAAATCTCTGGCGGCCCGGCACCCGGCCACAGCACCGGCGAGGCGATGCTGACCATGGAGGAGCTAACCAGGAAGCTGCCGCCAGGGATCGGATTCGAGTGGTCCGGCACCTCGTTCGAGGAAAAGCTCTCCGGCAGTCAGGCGCCCTTCCTCTTTGCACTGTCGCTGCTGGTGGTTTTCCTCGCGCTGGCCGCACTGTATGAAAGCTGGTCGATTCCCTTTGCTGTGCTCCTGGTAGTACCGCTGGGCATCTTCGGCGCAACCCTGGCGGTGACGTTGCGCGGCTTGCCCAACGACGTCTATTTCAAGGTCGGCCTCATCGCCATCATCGGGCTTTCCAGCAAGAACGCCATTCTGATCATCGAATTCGCCCGCGACCTGCAGGAACAAGGTATGGGGCTGGTCGAAGCCACCCTGGAGGCCTGCCGTCTGCGTTTCAGGCCGATCCTGATGACCTCCTTCGCCTTCATTCTGGGCGTGCTGCCACTGGCGATCTCAACCGGGGCAGGGGCCAACAGCCGCCACGCCATCGGCACCGGCGTCATCGGCGGCATGCTTGCGGCCACCCTGCTGGCGATCTTCCTGGTGCCGGTATTCTTCGTCGTGGTGCGAAAAATCTTCCCCGGCCATCCCCGCCGACACGTGGAGAACGATCATGCGTAAGTCGCTCATCATCGCCCTGGGCACCGCTTTGGCAGGCTGTTCGCTGATGCCCGACTACCAGCGGCCCGAGCCGCCGGTCGCCGCGCAATGGCCGCAAACTGCCCAGCCGGACGGCGTGCGCAAGGCAGCCGAACTCGACTGGCGCAGCTTTTTCCCCGATCAAAAGCTGCAGGCCCTGATCGCCGCCGCCCTCGAACACAACCGGGATATGCGGATCGCCGCCGCGCGTGTCGAGGAAGCTCGCGCCCTCTATGGCATCGCTCGCGCCGACCGGTTGCCCAACGTCGATGTGGCCGGAAGCGGGCAATCGGTGCGCACGCCGGGCGACCTGTCCCCCACGGGGAGCAGGCTCACCAGCCATCGCTACGACGTGGGGTTCTCGTTGCTGTCTTTCGAGCTGGATTTCTGGGGGCGGGTGAAAAGCCTCAACGAAGCCTCGTTGGCGAGCTATCTCGCCACCGAGGAAGCCCGGCGCGCCCTGCACCTGTCGCTCATTTCCGAGGTCGCCAACGCCTATTTCACCCTGCTTGAAATGGAGGAACGCACGCGGCTTGCACATGAAACCGTGAAGAGCCGCGAGGAAACCCGCACCATGATCGCCCGCCGGCGGGAAGTGGGGCTGGCCGGCGACCTCGACTTCCTGCAGGCGGACGGCGCCCTGGAACAGGTGCGCGCGGAGCTCGCCAGCCTGCAACGCCAGCAGGCCGCCGCCGCGAATGCGCTGGCGCTGCTCGTTGGCCGGCAACCGTCCAGCCTGCCCGAAGGGCGCGCGCTCCCGGATCAGGGCATTGTTGCCGACTTGGCCGCGGACCTGCCTGCGGAAGTACTGCTCCAGCGCCCCGACGTGCTGGCTGCGGAAAAAAGATTGATTGCCGCCAATGCCAACATCGGTGCCGCGCGCGCCGCCTTCCTGCCGCGCATTAGCCTGACTGCCGGCCTGGGGACGGCGAGCAGCGCCCTTTCAGGGCTGTTCGGCGGGGGCAGCGAAAGCTGGAATTTCCAGCCGGCATTGCGCCTGCCGCTGTTCGATGGCGGTCGCATCAGCTCCGGGGTGGATCTCGCCGAGGCACGCAAAGTCATCGCCGTGGCCGAGTACGAGAAGACCATCCAGCAGGCCTTCCGCGAAGTGGCCGATCTCCTCGCCGCCCGCACCCATCTGGTCGAGCAACTGCGCGCGCAGCAAGCTGCAGAAAAGGCCCAGAGCGAGCGCCTGCGCCTGACGCAAGCTCGCTACAAGGCGGGCGTCACCAGCCACCTCGAAGTGCTGGATGCGCAGCGAGAATCCTTTTCAGCCCAGCAAGCCACGGTGCAGACCCGGAGCGCCGGGCTCACCGCTGCCGCCCAGCTTTACAAGGCGCTGGGCGGCGGCGGGGGTTGACCAAAAGACTGTTTACTTAAGCGAGATATCGACATGTAGGTTGGGTTAGCGGCCTTATCGCGTAACCCAACAGACCCAAACATCCACCAAAAGTAGGCGCCTCTAAGCAAGGCCGGCGTTTACAGGGAAGATTGGGTTTGTTGGGTTACGGTGCTAAAAGCCGCGCCTAACCCAACCTACATGTGATGCCTCATTTAGTAGACAGTATTGGAGTTAACCCGCAAAACGATTGGACCGCCATTTTTTGTAGTTGATGTCGGCGATGACGGTTAAAATAGGCGGATTAAAAAAACCAAGGAATTCTTCATGCATCTGATCCGCCCGTTTACCGGTCTCAGACCCGCCCACAACCGCGCTACCGACGTCGCAGCTCCGCCCTACGACGTGCTTTCCACCGACGAGGCGCGCGAGCGTGCCGCCGGTAAGCCGTGGAGCTTCCTGCACATTTCCAAGCCGGAAATCGATTTGCCGGCGGGCACCAATCCTTATGCTCCAGAGGTCTACGCCAAGGCAGCGGAGAACCTGAAAAAAATGCTGGCCGAAGGCGTACTGAAACGCGACGCTGCGCCCTGCTATTACGCCTACCGCCTGATCATGGGCGGCCACAGCCAGATCGGCCTGGTCGCGGCGGCTTCGGTGGCGGATTACGACACCAACCGCATCCGCAAGCACGAGTTCACCCGGCCCGACAAGGAAGACGACCGGGTGCGCCAGATCGATGCGCTGAATGCCCAGACCGGCCCGGTGCTGCTGGCCTACCCCAGTGCGCCGGAAGTGGACGAGATCCTGGCACTCGCCTCGACTGTTGAGCCGGATGCCGATGTGACCGCTGAAGATGGAATTCGCCATACGATATGGGTGATACGCGACAGCGCAACACTGGCCAGACTGACGGCGGCCTTCGACGCCATGCCTGCAATTTACATCGCTGACGGCCACCACCGCTCGGCCGCCGCCTCACGCATCTGCGCCACCCGCAAGGCAGCCAACCCGCAGCACAGCGGCGGGGAGAGTTATAACTATTTTCTGTCCGTGATTTTCCCCCATCATCAGATGAAAATCATGGACTACAACCGCGTGGTCATTGATCTGAATGGCCTGGACTCAGCCGCATTCCTCAAGCGCATCGGCGAGCAGTTTTCGGTGCAGGTAAGCGCCGCACCGGTCAAGCCGGCCAAACCCAATGAGTTCGGCCTCTATCTGCCCGGCCAGTGGTACCGCCTGGAAATTCGTGCCAACCTGATTCCTCAAAGCGACCCCGTTGCGCGCCTCGATGTCAGCCTGCTGCAGAATCACCTTATCGCGCCGGTGCTCGGAATCAACGACCCGCGCCGCGATAAGCGCATCGACTTCGTCGGTGGCATCCGCGGCCTGGCTGAGCTGGAAAAACGCGTCGACAGCGGCGAAATGGCCGCCGCCTTCGCCCTGTTCGCAACCCGCATGGAAGACCTGATGGCAGTCGCCGATGCGGGCGAAGTGATGCCGCCCAAGTCCACCTGGTTCGAGCCCAAGCTGGCCGACGGCCTGGTGTCGCACGTACTGGATTGATGCCGGAGAAACGCCGCCTCAGGGAGTTCGGGCTGGTGGCCATGGACATGGATTCCACCCTGATTGCAGTCGAAACTCTGGATGAAATCGCCGACCTGGCCGTCATCAGGGAACAGGTGGCACCGATCACGGAAGCCGCCATGCGAGGCGAGATCGACTTCGCGAGAGCCTGACCCGTCGCGTCGCCCTGTTCAAGGGCCTGGATCAAAGCATATTGCAGCGCGTCTACGACGAGCAGGTGAAACTCACCCCCGGCGCGGAACAGCTTATCGCCGAGCTTAAGCGTCTAGGCATTAAGACTCTGCTCATTTCCGGTGGCTTCGATTATTTTACAGAGAGACTGAAAATCCGGCTGGGACTGGATTATTCGATATCCAACCGAATTGAAATCATGGATGGCAAGCTTACCGGAAGGATTCTGGGCAAGATTCTCGACGGCCAGGGTAAGGCTGACTATCTGGACAGAGTTCGGATGAAGCTTGGATTAATGAAGGAACAGACTATCGCCATCGGCGACGGCGCCAACGATCTGAAAATGCTGGCTGCTGCCGGTATTGGCATCGCCTATTGCGCAAAACCCGTGGTCAAGTCACAGACCCATTATACGCTGGAGAGCACTGGCCTGGATGGGGTACTCAAGCTGTTCTCCGAGTCGTAATAACAGAGAGCCTACATATAGTTGAACAGGGAGAGGCCCTGAATTTTCGTGAAAGACAGTTGCGCCGCTTCCAGCATAGTCTTCTGGCGTGTCAGATCGGTGATCGCCTTGGCGTAATCCAGATCCTGCAAGCTTGAAATGGTTTGCTGGTACTGCAACTGCAAATCCTCGCCGGTGCTTTTAACCGAATCCACTTCCCGCATCCGCGAGCCGACCGAAGCCCGCACGGTCAGGACATTTTGCAGTGACTGGTCAAAATTCTGTATGGCAGTATTAATACCATTTGCAAGCTTGGCCGTTGCGCCTGCTCCGCCGCCTTGAATGGGTGTTTCGAGTTGAGTGATCAAATCGCCCAAGGTCTTGAACATATCCGCATTGCTGCTGGGCTGCACCGTGAAGGTGTCACCCGACACCGGAGTTCCCTTGATGCTCGTGCTCCAGCCGTTGTAGCTGATCGTCGAACCCGAAGTATAGGGCACGGCCACGCCAACCGGGGGGATGATACCGGTGCCGGTCGCATTGAAGGTTGTCGGCGGATTGTTGAAGACGATGCTGACCGTCTGGCAAATATTGGCATCTGCCAGGTTGGTCACAGTCGCCGGATCAATTACTCCAGAACCGGTATTCGCGACCGCCGCCAAGCCGACAATCGTGCCGTTCCCATTCTTGATGCGCTGAAAAACATCTGTGCCGGAATCGCTCACCGCCATCTGCCGTGACGGGCTGATCTGGATCAGGCGCTGCCCCTGATCACCCTGATAGGTCACATTGCCCAACGAGGTTTCCACAAACGGCTTGGTTACTCCTTTGTAGCCCGAGAACATATACTGGCCATTACCATCGGTGCTGTTCGCCAACCCTAGCAACTCCTGATAACGGCCACGCAGATCCACAGCTATACTGGCACGGTCCTGGTCACTCAAGGGCGCATTGGCCGCCTGGAGCGCGTAAGTCCGCACATCCTGGATCAGGTTGCCAACGCTGCTCAGCATGCTTTCTTCCAGGCCAAGGCTGCTGGTTGCTGATCCCGTATTGGTGTCATACTGTTTGTTAAGCGATTGCGATTGCGAGAGATCAAGCACTCGTGCGGATGCCACCGGATCGTCTGAAGGAGACAAAATCCGACGGCCGGAAGAAACCTGTTGTTGAGTCCTTATCAGGTCAGAAGTCGACTGCTGAACGCTAGCGACACCCATGTCGTATATCGTATTAGTGCTGATGCGCATGATCTCTCCTTAATTGCTTCCCAGGCCGAGCAAAACGTCGAACAAACTAGTGGAAATCTGCATCATCTTTCCGGCGGCCTGATAAGCCTGCTGGTAGCGCATCAGATTTGCTGCTTCCTCATCGAGATTGACACCAGATAAGGCCTGCTGCGCCTGCTGGGTATGCAATACCAGGTTGGCCTGTGCCTTGCCCGTCACTTCGACCTCACGAGTCTTGTTACCCACGGAGCTGACCAGTTGGCTGTAAGCCCCCTGGTAAGTTGTTGTTCCACCAGCAAGGGTATTTTGCGTTTGCAACCCCGCCAACAGCAGCACGTTACGGTTGTCGGCCACACCGCCGATATTGGTTCCGACGGTAAAGCTGTCATTCGCCGTCGGCGTGCCGCTGATTTGCACTGTCCAACCGTTATAGGTAATGTTAGCGCCTGACGTATAGGCCACAGCTGCCGGGTTACCGGTTCCGACTCCGTTGACGGCAAAGGTTGTCGGCGGATTGTTAAACGTGATGGTAACAGGCTGCAGCAGGTTGGCATTCGGCGGAGGCGGAGTATTTACGCTGCCAGCACTAATCGTTCCCGATCCAGTATTGCTGAGCGTTTCGTTCGTCTTGATTGGCGCAGCTGCTGCTATCGTAGATGTATCTGTCAGTTTTACTGAAATATCACGCGCACCGTTGATCGTTGGCTTTATCAAGAAGCTGTCGCCGACGACTGCACCAGCGGTCATGGTAATCGCCAACCCTTCCGATGCAGGCGTCACCGTTGCCCCGTCAGACAAACGCGTTATTGTAAAGCCCCCTAAAGCATCCGTGGCCACCAGCTTGTAATCGCTGGTTCTGAGCAAGCTAATATTGGAAAAGCTGGGGAGAGGGGTCAGAGTAGCTGTTCCGGTATTTTTAGTGTTTTGAATAACCTTCGGGCTTGCTACGGTAAAAAAATCCCCTCCCAGATTCCCGTTCAGATCCATGCCCAGTCGATGCTGATCATTGAATGTCTGCGCAAGTCCGATTGCAGTTCGTCCCAAGGCATTCTGGGCAGAGTCCAGCGTCTCGTCGCGAAAAGCCAGCAGCCCTCCTAAAGTACCGCCCGTCAAGCTTCCCTTGGGGAGCAGGATGGTGCTTCCACCATAACTCACTCCTACGTCCAACCTCTCCGGATCTTCCAGAGAAGGTGCAGCCCCTATGGTAAAAGCCTGTGCACCGAGGACCAGCGTCTGTCCATTTCCAATAAAGACATTCAAGCTGCCGTCATCCTGTTTGACCGTCGATACCTTGATAATCTTATTTAGATCCGCGATCAGCTGGTCACGCTGATCCAGCAGGTCATTAGCCGGCTGCTGGTTCCCCGCCGCGCCATGAGCAACCCCGATTTGCTGGTTAAGGTTGGCAATCTGCTGAGCATAAGAATTAACGACGCCAACGCTGCTCCTTACCTCGCTATTCACGCCATCACGGATCTCCGTGAAGCGCTGGTTGATCGCCTGGAAACGAGCAACCATCGTCTGAGCGCCGCTCAACATTGCCTGGCGCGACGGAATCGAGGCCGGGCTGGCTGCTACATCATGCACACCATTGAAGAACTCCTGCAATGCCGGAGACACCCCGGCATTGGGATCGGCTAGCATATTATCCAGCTGTTTGATCTGAGCGTAGTAGGATTCCAGCTGGCTAGACTGGGTTTGCGCCTGCATCAACTGGCCGTCCAGCATTTGGCTGTAAATGCGTTGTACCGTAACCACTTGAACACCCTGACCGAAAAACCCGGTGCCGGTATATTGTGGGAGATTTGTGCTCTGGACGATCTGCTGGCGATGAAACCCCGGGGTGTTTACGTTACTGATGTTGTGTTCGGTCGTCAGCAGACCTGCCTGGGCAGTTGCCAACGCACTAACACCAATTGAGTAACTACTCATCTACCTTCTCCTTTCCAGCCGGTCACCTCGAAAGTGGCTTTTCCAGTGGAATTAATTAACTTATTATCGGCAAAAAAAAACAAAACTTGAGACTATCCAGCCAACGCCTGCCGCATGGTTTCGCTGTTAACCACGCGTGCAAGTTTGCTAGCGTACATCGGGTCAGTCGCATAACCCGCCTGCTGCATCACACGGGCAAAACCTGCCGCATCAACATCCTGTCCAAACACTCCCTGATAGCGTGGGCTGTTTCGCAATAGCGCCGCATAGTCGCGAAAGCTTTCCGCATAGGAGCCGTAGGCACGAAACGCCTCACGCCTGGCCTGTGGCGCACCATTAACGTATTCGGTGGTAGCCGCAGCCGCCACCTCACCGCCCCATTTTGCTCCGGCCTTGATGCCGAACAGGTTCAGACTGTCCTGTCCGTCCTGGCCACGGATTGCGCGCTTGCCCCAACCACTCTCCAGTGCCGCCTGGCCGAGCAGAAAATGGGGTGGGATACCCAGTTCTTTACCCGCTTCCACCGCGTGCGGCCACAATTTGTCGACAAAATCCTTGGGGTTCTTGAAGGCGGGAGCTGCGCTTTCCACACGCTCAGTCCACTGCCGTAGCGGCCCGGGCGCGTCAAGTGATTTGAGTTGTTTTTGCTTGAATTGTTCCGGAGCTATCGAGGGTGGCGCTGTTTTTTCCGGAGCTATTTTTTCCTGATTGGGGTTAGAAGCGACCAATCCGGAACGGGTCAGCTGCTTTACCAGCATGTCGGCCACGCCGAGGCCCTTGCCCGTGGAAAGCTTCTGCGCCAGTTGCTGGTCGAACAGTTGGGTAAAAAGGTTCCCCTGCTCGCTGTCGAACATCCCATCCTTCGGGGTCGCTTCACGCATGCTCTTCAACATCATGTTCATGAAAATGCCTTCGAACTGCTGGGCGACAGCTTTAAGCGCGGCATCGGGATCCTGCTTCGCCTGCAGGCGAAGCTTGTCAACGCTCTGAACGTCAAGCGCAAACCGGGAGGAAATATCCTGCATCCCTATCATGATTTTTCCTAAATAATTTCCAGTTCAGCGCGCAACGCACCCGCAGCCTTCATCGCCTGAAGAATCGCGAGCAGGTCCTGTGGCGTCGCGCCTACCGCGTTCAGTGCCTTCACGACATCATTCAGCGAAGTGCTGCGCGGCAACATCACCAGCCCACCTTTTTCCGCCTTGATTTCGATCTGCGCCTGCTGGGTGACCACCGTTTCCCCTCTGGATAAAGGCGCCGGTTGGCTCACCTGAGGTTCGCTGGAGATGGACACGGTCAGGCTGCCGTGTGCGACGGCGCAAGCCTCCACCATAACCGATTTGTTCATCACCACCGAACCGGTACGTGCGTTCATGATGACCTTGGCCAGTGATTCGCCTGGGGTCACTGTCAGATTTTCCATGCGTGCCAGGAAAGAAACCCTCTGGTTGATGTCGCGCGGCGCCAATACTCTGATCACACGGCCGTTCTCGGCATTGGCAGCGCCTTCCCCGAAGGAACGGTTAATCGAGGTCACGACCCGGCTGGCGGTGGTATAGTCGGAATCCTTCAACTCCAGCGTAATGTAGTCGCCCTGACCCAGAGGCATGTCTACGGCCCGCTCCACCGTAGCGCCATCAGTGATGCGACCGACGCTCAACTGGTTCACCTGAGCGCTACTGCCACCGGAAGAGGCGCCCACGCCGCCGACCAGTAAATTCCCTTGCGCCATGGCATAAACTTGGTTGTCCGCGCCCTTCAACGGCGTCATCAGCAAAGTGCCGCCACGCAGGCTCTTGGCATTGCCGATAGAAGAAACAGTGACATCCAGGGCCTGACCCGGTTTGGCGAAAGGAGGAAGCGTAGAGGTTACCGTTACCGCCGCTACATTTTTCAGTTGCAAGCTGGTTCCCGCAGGCAAGTTCACGCCGAGTTGGCCCAGCATACTGACGACGCTCTGCACCGTGAACGGCGTCTGGGTCGTCTGGTCACCACTGCCATCCAGCCCCACCACCAAGCCATAGCCAATCAGCTGGTTGTTACGCACGCCCTGGATTGATGCCAAATCCTTGATGCGTTCCGCCTGGATAGGAAGCGCAATCAGTGCTGTCACCACAAGCACGATAATTTTTGAAGATAGCTTCATTTCAACCCCCCGCCCGACAGCAATTAACAACCTACCGCTCGCTATACACTTTAACTTAACCACTTAATAAGCATGAAACGTGCCAAATCATAACAAGCGCCTTACACGTTTGCCTCCTCTCCCGCTTGCGGGAGAGGATTGCGGAGAGGGCTTCATGGCGTGGAACAATCCCGGCTAAAACGGGCCGTTACAAACGTCCTGGATGCAAAGTGGGAAAAGGCAGCGGCAAGAATTGCCGCTTGCGGCAAGATTATCTGGAGACACCATTTAGGAAAGAAACTCCTAAATAGCTAAACCACCGCTCAGAATGGCAGCACCGACAGGAAGAATCGGGTCATCCAGCCCATTGCCTGAGCGGAATCTATCTCACCCCGGCCCTTGAACTCGATCCGCGCATCCGCCACCTGGGTCGAACTAACCACATTCGCCGACGAAATCGTGCTCGGATTCACCACGCCTGAGAAGCGTACATATTCGGTCCCCTCATTGATACCCATCTGCTTCTCGCCGCTGACCAGCAAATTACCATTCGGCAGCACGTCAATGACCGTCACGGTGAGCGTTCCCAGCAGCGCATTCTTCTGAGAGGTATCTCCTTTGCCCTCGAATTTCTGGACGCCAGACGCAGTTACACTAGAATCAAAATTAGTGGCGCCGCCCAGAAGTCCAGCAACACCCAGTTTCGATGGCGAGGGTTTATAGCCAAAAATCGTGGGTGTTGCCGCCGTTTCGGCGACGCTACTGGTACGCCCTGCGGTAGAACTGACATTCTTGCTGGCACTGGTTGACTCGACGATGTTAATCGTGAGCACATCCCCAATGTTGCGGGCGCGTCGATCCTCGAACAAGGGCCTTGAGTAACTGGCCTGGTAGATTGCTCCGCCCGATGCCGCGCGCTCCGGCGCTGGCGCCGGTCTGACGCTCATCGGCTGGTGCACGTTGGTGGAGGGCACTGTGGAGCATCCCACCAAGGCAGTCAGGCTCAACACTAGCAGTCCGTTCTGCCAAACAGAAGACATGAAACGGCGTCTTTTTCCACCATGCGTCGTTGCATCCTCTTGCCGTATACCCCATACGGCGTCGAGTCTGCGCCTAGCCTGGCGAAAAAATCCATCCGTTTCATTTGTCACCGTTTTGGCAGAACGGACTACTGGCATCATGCCGAATTGAATTTTTAACGCTTTCATGACCTCACCTCCTGCCCACCCTCATCACAACTGCGTCAGCTTCTGCAGCATCTGGTCGGAAACCGTAACCGCCTTGGAATTGATTTCATAAGCGCGCTGCGCCTGAATCATGTTTACCATTTCCTCCACCACATTTACATTGGAGGTTTCTACATAGCTCTGATTAAGGTAACCCAAACCATTGGTGCCGGGCGTATTGGCCGACGGCGCGCCTGAAGCAGCGGTTTCCTGGAACAGATTTTCGCCGATACTCTGCAAGCCGGCCGGGTTGATGAAGCCCGCCAATTGCAGGGTGCCTACCTGCGTCGGCGTGGGAGATCCCGGCTGCAGCACGGTCACGGTGCCATCCTTGCCAATAGTCACACTCAGTGCATCCGAAGGAATGGTAATCGCGGGTTGCAACGCATACCCGCTGGCGGTCACCATCTGCCCCTGGCTGTCGACCTGAAACGAACCATCACGAGTATAGGAGGTAGTTCCATCCGGCATCAGTATCTGGAGGAATCCTTTACCGCTGATGGCCACGTCCAGACTGTTGCCAGTCTGTTGGAGATTACCCTGGGTGTGTATCTTCTCCACAGCCACCGGACGTACACCGGTACCCAGCTGCAAACCGGTAGGCAGCTGAGTCTGCTGCGAGGACTGGGCTCCCGGCTGACGCAACGTCTGGTAGAGCAGATCCTCGAACACCGGTCGAGCCCGCTTGAAGCCATTGGTACTGACGTTCGCCAGGTTGTTGGAGATCACGTCGATATTGGTCTGCTGGGCATCCAGGCCGGTTTTGGCAATCCACAGGGAACGAATCATGGTTGTTTATCCTTATGCGTTCAGGTTCATAATTTGGTTGGCTTTTTGCGCGTTACTCTCCGCGTTTTGCAGCAGCTTTATCTGCATGTCGTACTGACGTGCTAGGCTGATCATGCTGACCAGCGCATCGACTGCATTGACATTGCTGGCTTCAAGCGACTTTTGGGCCAACACCACGTTGGCGTCCGCCGGTGCGGGTATGCCGCTATTCAGGCGGAACAAACCATCGCCACTTTTGACCAAGTCCGCTTCCGGCGGGTTGACCAGCTTGACCCTGCCAACCGTCGCAACAGTGTTGGGGGCCTGCCCCATCGGAATGATCGAAACCGTGCCATCCTTGGCAATCGTCACTTCCGCATCAGGCGGAACAGCCAATGGGCCGCCATCGCCCATCACCGTCAGGCCATTGCGAGTTTGCAACAAGCCGTTGGCGCCAACCAGAAGGCTGCCGTTGCGGGTGTAGGCCTCGCTGCCATCCGCCGCCTGCACAGCGATCCAGCCCTTGCCCTGTACCGCCACATCCATATCGCGATCGGTGTTCTGGATCGCCCCAGTGGAAAGATCCGCCCCAGTGGTCGAATCCACGACGAAGGTGCGCGTCTGCGCACCTTCGCCCAGCACCGGCAAGGCGCGAAACGAATTGGCCTCCGCCTTGTAGCCGGTCGTGGAAGCATTGGCCAGGTTGTGCGCCACCTGCGCCTGCTGATGCATGGTGTGTTTGGCGCCATTCATCGCGATGTAGATCAGACGATCCATAGTTTTAGCCCTGAGCTTCGAGTCCTGTTATTACCTGAGGTTAACCAGAGTCTGCATCACGGAATCTTGGGTTTTAATCGTCTGGGCGTTGGCCTGGTAAACCCGCTGAGCGGTAATCATGTTCACCAGCTCCGCCGTCAGGTCGACGTTGGAGTCTTCCACCGCGGAAGCCTGCAACACCCCCAAGCTCCCCGTCCCGGGCACCCCGGCCACGGGAACCGCGTTACCAGAAGCGGAGGTCTCACCCCACTGGTTGTTGCCCATGGGTTGCAAACCCTGCGGATTCTGGAAATTGGTTACCGTGACCTGCCCCAGAACCTTCGTCTGTCCATTGGTGTAGCGACCGTTGATAAATCCATCCGGGCTAATCGAGGTGCCGGTCAATTTGCCTGAAGAGTATCCGTCCTGACTGAGCGCATTAACCCCGAAACTGGCACCAAACTGGCTCGTGCCGGCAAAACTGACCGGGTAGGTAAAGCCCCCGCCGGAGAGCGCAAACGGGGCACCCGGCATGGTGGCAGTAGCAAGCCCTCCTGACGTCAGGGTGCCGGAGGAATTAAAGCCCAAGGTGGTAACAAGCGTTTGTGCAGCCGGGGGGGGCAGAGGAGTAGTAACCCCTTGCGGGTTAGTCAGCGTGCTGTAAACCTCCCAAGTGTTGATGGCTGTCTTCTTGAAATAAAGGGTTTGACTGTAAGGGTTACCTTGCTCGTCATAAATCGCCAACGAGGTTGACTGATTGAAACTGGTGGGATCTTGATAGTTAAAGGTGGTTGCAACAGGAATAATGGTATTTCGCGAATCCAGGTTTAGTTGCGCGTTCACGCCTGGACTGGTGGCGGCACCTCCGGTACGAAGGGGAGTTTGATCACCGGTATTAAGCTGCAAAGGCGCCGGAGTGCTGGTGTCGAGAACACCTGTTGTGGTATTCAACGCAAAACCCGTGAGCTGGAGTCCGCGAGCATCAACAATAAAATTGTTCTTGTCCATTTGGAACTGGCCGTTGCGGGTATAGCTGATTGCCCCGTTCTGGCTCATACGGAAAAACCCACGGCCATTAATTGCTATGTCCATGGGGTTGTTGCTGGCGGTGATATTTCCCTGGGTAAACTGCTGCGTCACCGCCGCCACTTGAGTACCCAAGCCGATATTCGAGGAGCCCGCGCCCGACAAGGACGCCGCATAAACATCCGAGAATTCGGCACGAGACTGCTTATAGCCCACAGTGCTGGTATTGGCCACGTTATTACCGATGACATCCAGAGTCTTGGAAGCCGCGTTCAGTCCACTCAATCCCTGTTGAAAGCTCATGATTTACTCCTGCCTAAAAAATCTGCTTAACTGTGGCGACATCCAGACTGCCCAACACGTCAGTGTTGAGCATCACTCCTGAAGTACCCAGGGAAACACTGCCCACCCTGCCGAGGGCAAGGTTCACTGCCGCCACCTTCTGACCACCCTGCGTCGCACTCACTTCAAAGGTATAAGGCCCATTGGCCGCGTTAGCCCCGCTATCGGTCACCCCGTCCCACTGGAACATCACATTCCCGGCTTGCTGCGCGCCCAAATCCTCGCTATGCAGCGTATTGCCCGCCGCGCCCTTGATCGTGACTACGGCATGATCCACAGACTGCTTCAGCTCGAAACCACCGGCAGCAGCGCCGTCTTGCAACAGCAGGCTGGAACCAGGCGCCAGCACGCTGCGGCCGATCATGCCGGCAGCCTGCAGCGACTGGCTGGCCGCAAAGGAGCTCGACATGGCCTGCAAAGCTGTATTCAGCTTCTCGATTCCGCTGACTGTGCTCAGTTGCGCCATTTGAGAGGTCACCTGGGCATTATCCAAAGGGTTAAGCGGATCCTGGTTTCTCATCTGGGTAACCAGCAGCTTGAGGAAACGATCTTCCGATTCCTGAACAGCGCTTTTGGTTGTCGTGGCCGCACCGGTTCCACTCGTGACTGCGTCAATCGTACTCATAGTTCTTACTCCTTATTGACCCAAGGTCAGGGTTTTCATAAGCAGCGTCTTCGCTGTATTCATCATGTCCGCATTATTCTGGTACGAACGCGAGGCCGAGATCATGTTGACCATTTCCTCCACCACATTGACATTGGGCATGGTGACAAAACCCTGGGCGTCCGCCAGCGGGTGTTTCGGATCGTACATGCGCTTCATTGGAGATGGATCCTCGATCACCCCGGCCACTTTCACGCCGGCGCTTCCGGAGCCGCTACCGCCAATCGGCATCGCGCTAAACACGACCTGCTTCGCCCGATAGGGTTGGCCGGTCGAGCTGGTTGCGCTGTCCGCATTGGCAAGATTGCTCGCCACCGCATTGAGGCGCTGCGATTGCGCCGTCATGGCCGAGCCCGCGATACTGAACACATTAGATAAGGACATTATTCACCTCGAATCGCAGACTGCATTTTTCTGAAATCATCGCGCAGATATTCCACAGCAAACTGGTAGTGGATAGCATTGTCGGCAAACTGCGCCCGCTCCACGTCCATATCCACGGTATTGCCATCGATACTGGGCTGCACGGCGGCACGGTAAAGCGCTTGCGCATTCAGCGTTCCGGCGGAAGCCTGCATATGCCTGGATGATGTCGCACTCAAATTCAGGCTCCCCACCTGCACGCCTTGGGCGCGCTGCAATTCCTTGGAGAAATCGATGTCCCGTGCTTTGTAATTGGGTGTATCTGCATTGGCGATGTTCGATGCCAGCACCTGCTGCCGGTATGCACGCAAGTTCAGTGCATCCTCCATGAACTTGAACCCATTGTTAATGCCATTGATCACTTGCCGTTCTCCGAAATCGAATTCGCCAAAACGGATAAAAGCATAAAACGTGCCATGCACCTGATGGGTGATGGGTGATGGGTGATGGGTGATGGGTGATGGGTGATGGGTGATGGGTGATGGGTGATGGGTGATGGGTGATGGGTGATGGGTGATGGGTGATGGGTGATGGGTGATGGGTGATGGGT
>Ga0307375_10001939_pt1 | contig 21785 bp, 29 predicted proteins | sample TR1MG_FD_202531 | JGI IMG/M metagenome (GOLD analysis project Ga0307375, IMG submission 202531) | Soil microbial communities from Risofladan, Vaasa, Finland - TR-1 | ecosystem: Environmental > Terrestrial > Soil > Coastal area > Acid sulfate soil | place: Finland: Risofladan, Vaasa | collected...
GTATCATCTTCGGCAGCGCCAGATTGACGATGGTCTGGTCAAGCCTGCCGAGAAAAGTACCTATGATAACGGTAAGAAGAACCAGCCATTCGAAACGGGTAGTGCCGTTTCCGTTTCCGTTTGCCACGACTGCGCCGTTTCCGTTAATTTCTCCGCTCATTTTACTTAATATGCTTAATTTTTACATTCGGCAGCGAGGAGTAAAGTGAAAATTTATTTTTATTTTATCCGAGCGAACCGAATGATGAAACGGGGTTTCATACATTCGGCAACGAGTCCGCAAGTAAAGTTTACTTTATTTGCGGCGAGTCCTGCCTGCCGGCAGGCAGGGAACCGAATTAAGAATTGAAATGTTGCCGAACGCAACATTTCAATTCTTATATATCCAAACCCTGGCGGACATTCCGTTCAAAAGCTGCGGATATTTCGAAGTGTCATATTTTATTTTTACGTCAAATTGCTGCACTTCGCGCTTGTCGGAGATGGAAAAAACGACTGACGACTGATGGGATGTCTGCGCAATCTCGTCGACTACTCCTTCGAATTTCTGCGAACCGAAAGCGTCAACGGTGAATTCGGCGCGTTCGCCGAGGCGCACATCGCTGAAACCCTTGTCTTCATCGATGCTCGCGACTACGCGGAGATCGGAAGGGTTTATCATTGTGACAACCGGATCTCCTGGGGAAACAAGCGCGCCGATGACATTCGAAACCGAAACAATCACGCCACTCGTGCGGGTCATAAGATAGCCGTCGCCGATGCGCGCGACCGGAGTGTTGGCATCGACTTTATCGCCTTCATTGACCATAAGCTGCTTCAATACGCCAGGAGTATCGGGGGAAAGCTGGATAAGCGGCGCGGAGATCTGCGCGTTGTCGGTGTAAACCTCCCTGTTTATGACGAGCCACCAATAAGCTCCGGCGGCTGCTCCGGCAACAATAAAACCCAAAACGACCATTTCCGCGATGGCACGACGGCCAAGCTTCTTTTTTATTGATTTTTCCTCGCCGAGAATTTTCTTCTCCGTTTCGAGAATTTGGCTCTCTGTTTCAGCTATTTTCCGTTCATTCTGGTCAGACATAGGGCTTCATGGTACCCGATTTTCCTCATTTTTGCAAACAAAAAACCGCTTTGCGGCGGTTTTGTTTTTTAAAAAATTATTCGGTCGTAATGCCGTCAAAATGTTCCGTGCTTTTATCGGCTTCCTCTTTAGTCCTGAAAACAACGCCATCTTTGTGATGAGCCGGAGAATATATCGTGTAGAACTTCATCGGCTCCGTCTCCGAAGTATTCACGACATTGTGCTGCGAACCGGCGGGAACTATGAAAGCGTCTCCGTTCGCCGCGGGTCTTTCGAGGCCGTCAATCACGACTTTGCCGGTTCCCTGCTCAAACCTGAAAAATTGGTCGTTATCCGCGTGCACTTCCATCCCTACTTCTTCAAGCGGTTTCAACGCCATCAATACAAGCTGGCTGTGCTTCGACGTGTAAAGAACGCGGCGGAAATCTTCATTCTCGAGCGTTAATTTTTCTATATCGTCTTTGAATCCTTTCATGGTTTGTATTATACCAAATCCCATGCCAAAAACCAATCAGAGCCCGGTTATTCCGGTCAATGCCTGATTTAGGCTGTTTATCAAAACCTGCGAGGTCCAAACAACAAGCCAGATGCCTAAAACAGTGAGAATAACGGCGGCCCAGCCGATTTTTTTTCTTGATGTAAACCTGTTGGGAACGGGCGTTTCATTTTTATACCGCAGATATTTGTACGCGTACCACAAACCGAACGGAGGAATAAAAAGGCTGACGAAATAAACCGTGAACTGCGCGCTGAAAGAAGTTGACGGCGGCGGTTCTTTTAATTTTTTTCCGCAGTTCGGGCAAAAATAAAAATCGGGAGAAATTGCGTTGCCACACGAAGGGCATTTTAAATCCATGTTTTTATAATATCATTGACTCAAGATTGCCTTATCTCCATAATTTTATATTCCTTTGAAGTTCCTGCTTCGCCCGCCGGCGGATTTATTTTCACGACATCGCCTTCTCTTTTGTTTATCAAGGCCGAGCCAAGCGGCGATTTGTACGATATGCGTCCATGAGCCGGATCTGTTTCATTGGGACCGAGTATTTGAAATGTTTTTTGCTTTCCGCCGGCATCAAGCACCACGGTTGAACCAAGCTGGACCGTGCCCGATATATTCCGCCCCGGTTCTATTACCACTGCCCGCCTTATCTGGTCTTCAAGCCCGAAAATTCTTCCTTGCGCCCTGCGCAAAGTTGATTTCGCTTCTTTGTATTCGGCGTTGTCGGAACGGTCGCCGTAAGCGGCAGTGCGCTGCGCTTCGGCGGCAAGTTCCGGCATTTTTTCTTTAAGGCGCGCAAGCTGGTCATGCAAGCGCTTGAGCCCTTCTTTTGTAACATGAACAGGGCCGCTGTCGTGCCTTCTCAATTCTTCAATTTTTCTTCGCGATACTTGCATGAATTTTATGTTATTTATGCGGATTGCGTTTCCAAAAAGAAAGGTCCTTATTTATTCGGGACCTTAATTGTTTGCCTTTTGGCATAAATCCTCCTTTGGGTCAGCGTGACATGTATGCCACTGCCATTTGCAGGTATTCGTCCAGCATAAAGTTGTCCTTTCTGCCGGAAGCAGTGAAACAATCCTTATTCTTTAACGGATCCTTATGGATGTATTCCTCGCCGCCGTCTTCTCTGTGGATTGTTCTGAAAAAAAACGATCCGATGTCTTGACCGCAGTGAATGCACTTCAGTGTTTTTTCCAAACCCCCTGCCGGATTAATCATTGAGTCCTCCTTCCTGCTCGGGAAAACGGAAATATTTTATTACCAAATAGCTTACTTAAATTATACCATTCCGGCCTCGGCTTATCCGCCGGTCTGGATAGGCAATCAGTCGTGGACGCAGACGCCTCCCTTATCAGGGACGCTTCCCAAAACGCAATGATAGTTAGCGGGACAATCAGGCGCATTATTGATGAAACCGCCGCATTTTTGATTGGTAAAACTGCCGTGGTTTATGAATAACGGCGTTCTTTGCATATCCATATTGGCAGTCACATACTGGTCAAGCGCGTATTGATATTGCATTCCTATCCACATGCCAAGGAAAAAGGTGGCCACGAAAAGAACTATCGCCACGCCCTTCGAATACCATGTCACTTTATTCCACTGTATCTTCATAAAATTAATGTTGAGTTTCTTTGTTTAAATGACTTTTCTGCCACTCCAATTTTATCTTGTTCTGGCTGCATTCGGAACAACCCAAGCTTTCACTCGCTAGCAGATTGCCGCATGCCTGACATTCTTTTTCTTCATCAGGTTCGACTTCAACTTCTATCATTCTGCGGTTATGTTCGCTTTGTTCTGGGCTTATCGGCATAAATATATTATACCAAATCGCTAGTGTTTTCGGAAGATTATTTCTTTAATGCGGCCCACTTCATCCCTGACCGTTTCGCTGTCGTAATCTCCCCCGTGCGCCGCCGTACCCTCATATGACGGCTTTTTCTGGTCAAGATGGATGTTGAAAATAAGGATATTTTTGTCTTCTTTAAGGTAAATATGGAACCTCGGGTAATCGTGTCCGGCCAGCGTTCTGACACAGTTCAATTCTCCCTCATCCGTGTATTTCAACGGTTTATACCCAATCTCCCTCATTAGATTAATGATGTTGTAATTAAGGTTATTCAGACGGAAGGTCATTTGAATTCAAAAATATTTAATTGGAAATTAGCGCGATTGCAACAGCATACCAACATTCTCAAGTTTGTTGGTATGTTATTGAGTGACGCGTTGGAATGATTTGAGGAAGTTGACGAATAATTTTCCGTATGGCGACAAAGTATGTTCCACGAATTTGCCGCGATATTTTTTATTAATAAGTCCTGCTTGATATAACCGTCTTGTATGTTCACCGAGCGTTTTCTCATTTGCTCCAAGCACTTCGGCAATCTCTTCAAGGGTTATCGCTTCGCGAGCAGAAATCAAAAGCAATATTTCAATGCGGTAATGGTTTGCCATACCTTTGAGATGCCGCTCCATTTGTTTGGCCGTCTTAATTTTTGCCATGCTTCAATTATACAATAAACCGATATTTATCACACAATAACATACCAACATTCTCAAGTTTGTTGGTATGTTATTGTGGGAAGGCTATTTGATATTTTAGCGACATTTTAGAAGTTTGCGATTAGCAAAGAACCGCCTAATTTTTTAACGGCGCGCCGCACTTTAACAACGCAATTATGAATGCCTGAAAGAATCATATCTTCCGTCAGCCGAATGACGCACCAGCCATGCCGCCGTAAAAATATATCTTTATCCCTATCTCGCTCTCGCTGTCGCTTACCGGAATGCGCCTTAAGATTGTCGCACTCGATTGCAACAAGTCCCCGTTTGCAAATTATCGCAAAATCAAGACGATACCGTTTCTTGCCTCCAAGCACGTAATATTGAGGGGTAGCCGTGATGCCGTCTGATTTCAGCGCACGCCCAAGAATCTGTTCCGTGGGAGAAACTCGATAGAGTTGGAGAATATTTTTTGAGGCTAGAAATCTTTTAAGCGTGGCAAAGCCGAAAGAAACGCGCCTTGGCGGCATATTTTTAATTGTCTGAGGTAAACATAGAATACGTCCAACTTGAATCTTGACGTAATCCTCGCCAGCGCTCGGATGATGCGGCTCATTCGGCAGCAAATCGCGCCGTTTTTCTACGCGAGAACTGAGAACTTGCGCATAGAAACGGATGCATTTCCCTTGGTGGCCGAAACGCGCTGGTTCATAAAATGCCACATAATGAAATTTTCTCGACGGCATTTTGGAAACCGGAATTCTGTACCAATGCTCATTGCGCAGAATCTCCAAATCCTGTTTGCGCTTAAGCATGCTCACTAATACAATTTTATCCACTGTTTTAACTTTTCTCATCGCAATTAATTCGCTTTCCCAATATTCTAATTATATAACATACCAACATTCTCAAGTTTGTTGGTATGTTATTGTGCGAGCTTAGAAAAGTGTCGGCAGTTGGTGCCGGCGACGAAGCCGGTTGTCCAGCAAAGCTGCAGGCTGTATCCACCTGAAGGACGGTCTATGTTCAAAACATCGCCTACGAGATAAAGATTGGGCACGATGCGTGATTGCATCGTTTTGAAATTCACTTCTTCGAGCGCCACGCCTCCCGAAGAAACAACCGCCTTGTCCGAGCCGAGCAGGCCTTTCACATTAAGCGGGATGGTTTTCAGAAGCGCCGCCAGTTTTACCCTGTCCCCGCTTCGCACGCTGTGATTGGCAGTTTCTCCGTCTATGTTCGAAAGTTCGAGAACCGCGCCGACGAGCGCCGAAGGAATAAGTTTGCCGAGCGTATTTTTGAGTTTCTTGTTGCTCTCCGTTATTAAAAGTTCCTGGAGTTTTTTCTTCAGCGCTCCCTGGTCGAGCTTCGGGAACAGGTCCAATTTGATGGAAACTTCTCCGTATTTAAGAAGCTCGCCGATTTCCTTGCTCATATTCAAAACCGTCGGCCCGCTTATTCCGAAATGAGTGAAAAGGAGCTTGCCTATTTGCGCCGCCTGCTTTTCTCCGTTCTGGAAAGTCGTCAGTTTTATGTCTTTGAGCGCCACTCCGCTTAATTTCTTTGACCAGACGCCTGCCTGCCGGCGAGGCAGGTCTTTAATTGCCACGGGCACGAGAGCGACATCGTTCTCGATTATTTTATGCCCGAGTTTCTTGAGCCATTTAAAACCTTCTCCGGTCGAGCCCGTTTCGGGCCGAGAAGTTCCGCCCGTTGCGAGAACGCACGATTTGGCGATGAGCTCGGTTTTGTTTTTCAATTTTACAATTACGGAATTGCCGTCTTTCCCGACGGACAGTCCGATTACTTCCTGGTTCGTCCGTATTTCAACTCCGCCTTCTTTCATATAGCGAAAAAGCACATCCCAGACTGACTGCGCCTTGTCCGAAATGGGGAAAATTCTTCCTTCATTTTCTTCTTTGGTCGCCATTCCCCGCTTGTTGAAAAATTCCAGAGTATCTTTTGCTCCGAATTGCGAAAAAGCCGAGAAAAGGAATTTGTCGCTGTCTTTATATTTTGCGAGCATCGCCCTCGTCCCTGGACTGCCTGTCCTGAGCGCAGTCGAAGGGTTATTCGTGACATTACAGCGTCCTCCGCCCGTGATAAGAAGTTTTTTGCCAAGCGTAGAATTTTTTTCGAGCAGTAAAACGGATTTACCCAATTCTGCCGCTCTTCCCGCCGCCATCATTCCCGCCGGCCCACCGCCAACCACAACAACATCGTACGGTTTATTTGTTTTCATAAATTATGATTCCAATAACATACCAACATTCTCAAGTTTGTTGGTATGTTGTTTTGTGGAGGTTGGGGTTAAGCGCGGGGTTTGTAGGCTATGAATCCTCCGCCTTCTTCTACCCGTAATGCTCCTGTTTTTTCTTTTAAAAATCTTTCTATGTGCGGGTCTGTTTCCAGTTCGGATATATCTTTAAATCCTCTGTCGGATAAAATTTTTTCCAATCGCTTTAAGGTCAGAAAATCCTCTTTCCTCAAATCGTTATTGTACAGATTGCGGCCCTGTTTATCTTTTTCGATTAATCCATATCCGAAACTCGACAGAAGAAGAAATCCTCCCGGGCGAAGGAGCCGCCATGCTTCTTCCGCCAATCTGTAAGCCTGTTCTTCAAGCCTCATTTCGGGATTCGGGCAGTTTATAAGATTACCGGAAACAATGCCGGAAACAGATTCATTTCCCAGCGGCATATTCATCGCATCGGCCTGAAACATCTCGAGATTCTTGTTATCGGTCAGTTCCTTCAGGTCCTTATGCGTGAGCAGATTCTTGTAATCAACATCTACAGCCACGAGCGTCGCGTCGTTTTTAACGCAGGCGTCCAGAATTTCGCCGTTCAGATTGTTAACTATCTTCGTAGGGTCAACCGCGAAACCGGCTCCGACATTGATTATCCTATCTCCGGGATGCACAAGATTTCCAAAAAGCCTTCTGTAGGTCTCGGCGGATACGGGGTCTGCACTGGAGGTTTATTAATTTTTTTATTAAAATCCAGAAAAATCTACTTGATTTCCTCTTCCTCCCTCCCCCCTCCTTCGCCAAGGCTTCGGAGGGCAAAGCAAAATCCTCTCGACCATTTTAGCTTGATTCTTCCATATTTTACTTATATTTCGCCTCTGTGGATAACTTTGACTTTTACCGAGAAATTCTATATACTGGCTACGGTGCTTGGATGGGCTTGCCCTCTCACGGTCAATGTTTATCCAAACCGTAGCCAGGCACCACCAAAGGACATCGCCCAAAGCGGTGTTTTTTGTTATGTTTTTTTTGTACAGATGTATTAATCATATTCTCTATTTGTACGATATACCCCCGCGATGATCTATTTCGTACACTTCTACGTGTCTGGTATTCTTAAAAATCCTGTAAATAATTCTGTATGGCCAGATACGAATTTTACATTTTCCCTTGTAAGCGCCTTTCATGGGCACCCCGATAAACGGATTAGCTTCCAAAATTTCTAATGCGTTTATTATGCGTCCTTGCCAAGGTAGGGGGATCTTTTTGAGATTTTTTTTCGCGCTATTAGCGACCCGTATAGTAAACCGCTCCATGCTCCCTATTTTCCGAGTTGTTTCTTCTTCCGCGTCCCATATACCTTCTTACTCTTTTCGGCCACATTCAGAGCAGACGAGGAAACATAACCGAGTTCATGCTTTAAGGCATTCAGTGTTGTGTAGTCGCCGCGTTTAAACTCTGCTTCAGCGCTCTGTATTTTTTTAAGCAAGGTCGGATCGTTCAGAAGTTCACGATCTTCTTCAAGCGCTTCAAAATCACGGATGGACATAATAACCACCTTTGGCTTGCCATCGGCTGTGAGTGTATATACCTTGTTCGGCGTTTGAACTTCGTCTGCAATCTCAAAAATACGTTTGCGGGCGTCCGATATTGAAATTGTTCTCTTTGTGTCTATCATAATAAGTACATTATAGCGTACGCATTTTTTAAAGCAAGTGTTTCTGTTGAAAACTCAAGTGGCCTGGTTTTGTAACGATTACATGGTCAGTAAGGGTAATACCGAGCAATTTACCTGCTTCGGAAAGACGCTTAGTCACTTCCCTATCTTCGTCTGAAGGCTTAATTTCACCACTCGGATGATTGTGGGCAACTATGATTGATGCTACCGATAGTCTCACTGCCGGTTCAAAAACTTCACGTGGATGAACTAGGCTCGCGTTCAATGTGCCAATAGAAATAATTTGTCTTTCAATCAAACGATTTTGAGTATCTAAATAAAAGGCAATGAAATGTTCTTTTTTAGATTCACGAATATCTGCACAAAGTTTCCATACATCTTCTGCGGAAAGTATTTCTGGGTTTTGATTCAGATGGAGGCGTTTTCCTAATTCTAATACTGCTATAATTTGTGATGCCTTCGCTTTGCCAAGTCCCTTGATTTTTAGCAAGTCGCTTAATGCAATTTTGTCTTTACCTATTTCTGAGATGGTTTTTAAAATCTTTTTTGAAAGTTGAAGTACATTAAATCCTTTTATTCCTGATCCTAAAAGAATTGCCAAAAGTTCATGGTCATGCAATTTACTTGTGCCATATTTTTCAAGCTTCTCTCGAGGTAAATCAACTTTAGGCAGATCTTTTATTTTCATAAACTTTACCCCAATTTAACCACCTTTTCCCTGCTCCGCCAAGGCTACGCAGGACAAGCCGGCCCTTTCCCAAAAAAAATCCCGCCGGACAGATTCTGCCGGCGGATGCCCGCTCAAATAAGCGGTATATGAGTTTTTGGCTGCTGCTCCCGGATTGCTTCCATAATCAGGGGTTCATATTTGTCCCAAAGTCCATTGGTTTTGAAACCGGCGTTTTTGAGGAGCGTCAGTATTTCAATCAGGGAAAATTCGCCGCGGCTCAGGTTATGGCTGTTTTTGTAGGTTTCGTATTTACCGCCCAAGGACTTGCGGTAATGATTGCTTAAAAATCCCCGCACGCCTCCCCAGATTTCGATGCCGGCGAATTTGTCGCGGAGCGGGGCGTCTTCCGGCAAATCCCTGCGAAGAAGAACGTCCATTCCGGGCATAATAATCCCGCCCAGCATGTAGTTCCGCAAATCTCCCCACCCCATCAGCACGGTAAGAAAATCTATATTCTGGTTGTAAAAGGCGAATGCAGTTCCGGGTTTTTTATCGGCCAACAGCTTCAAGAATTCCAGAAAACGAGGGTCAATTCCGAGCATCATCACAATTTCCTTATTAAAATTTCAATTTGGTTGCCGCTTCTGAAGATAACTCTTTAAAACGCTCCGGGTTACGCGTTTTCCTTCGTTTCCCCTTAATTTGACACGATGCGCCTTAAATATTAGCGTGTAGATGTAGGTGGTATGAATACCTGCAATTTTACATTTATCAAACTACCGAAAGGATATTGATTATGGGCGACTGGAAAACTGAAAACCACAACAAGGGGCAGGATGACGCCGCGAATGGACATCCATATAGTCCGCCGTGGGTCGAAAATGAAATTTTCCCCGACAACGCCGTTGCCAACGAGAAATACCGCGAAGGCTACGAGAATGTTACAGGCAGCGACCCGGCAGAAAGCAAATGCTTCCTGACCACCGCGTGCGTGGAACACGCCGGCTTGGCCGACAACTGCCGCGAACTGACCGTGCTCCGGTCATTCCGCGACAACTATGTCGCTCATCTGGCCTGCGGCCCCGCAATGCTGGCAGAGTATTGCGAAGTCGCGCCGGCTATTGTCCAAAAAATAGGACAAAGCGCGGAACGCGATGCGGTTCTGGCCGGCATCTTCGACACGGTGAAAAAAGCAGTGGAGCTGATCGAACGCGAGAAATTTCAAGAAGCGTTCGCCTGCTACAAGACGATGTTCGCCGACCTGAAGAAGCACTATTAAGGCAACCAGCCAGGCAAGGAGGAATAAAATCCCCTTGCCTTTTTTTGTTCGTGATAAATTTTAATCTTAATTATGCGCGGAACGTTCCAGCTGTCCGGATAAATATGCTATAATCTAACAATGAACATAAAAGAACCGTCATCGTTCGAGAAACCAGAGGAGCCGGTAAAAAAACCGGAATTTTTCGCAGCAGAAGAACCTTGGGTTCCCGGCCTTTGGACAAAGGCGCTGGATATGGAAAAGAGAATGTTTCCCGACTCGCCTCATTCGGATATTTTTACAAAGACTATTTACGACAAATTGATTAAAAAACCGGGGAGCTAAAGCCGGGAGGCCATCGAAGAATTACTTAACGCACACCGAACGCGAGGCCGTAAGCACGGTTGAACTGTTCGTAAGCGTGAAAATCACGGAAAAATTTCCCTGTTGCGCGTATGAATGGGAAACAAATATGTTTTGTTCTCCGCTTTGGAAAATTCCGCTGGCTGTTTCTCCGTCTCCCCAATCTATCTTATATGATGTTTCCGAAGTTCCCGAGAACGGCTGTTCAATGCCGTAACTGACCGAAGTTCCCTCCGAAACGGCGAAACAGACACTGGGCTCGGATGACTGGCTTTGCGGCGAGCCGGAGGCGGTGCCCGTGCTCACGGGGACGGACTGGATGCCGGTCTGCAATGCCGGCGATGACGTAGTCTGCAGAAGCGGGTCGATTTTTTCTTTAATCGCGTTTTTCGCCTGGTTTATAATATTGCCGATTGCGCCGTTAGCCGCCTCCGGAATCTGCGCCGCTAGCGATTTTACGGTTTCGATTCCGCTTTTTCCGGAAGTGATTATTTCATCCTGCAAATTTTTTACGTCGCTGCCGGAAAGAATCGCGCCGTTTCCAGTCAGCGAGATTTGCGAAGCTGTTTTGCCGGTATCCGAAATGGCGAAATAGCTCCAGGCGAGGTACGCGGAAACCGCCAAGAGCAAGACAAGCAAGATAAAGCCGAACTTCTTCATGTATTTAGTATATCAAAGGACGCGCCCATAAAGGCAATTCGGATCAAGCGGAAGGGGCGCGAGCCGCCCGCCATATTATTAAAGACATTCAGGGCATTTGCAGCGTCCTCCGGAAAAATACATTTTGAAATATTCGGGACCATAGTCGAAAAAAAGCTCTTCACCGGCTTTGATGTTCCTTTTCGCAAAAATAAAAACTCGTTTGTTTTTAATGTCGGTTTCGCAGTTGGGTTTGCAGCCATGATTAATGAACCGCGCCTTGTTGGCGGGAATATTGCCGTCAATCATCGTAGTCTCACTTGTCCAGAACAGATATTTTCCTTTGTTGGCTTTCTGCTGGGCCGGAGTCGCCGGGCGTCCGATGTATTCTATAATGCATGATTCTTTCGGGATCGGCTCCGTGGCAAACATGCCTTTACCCGTGCTAGATTTTTTTACCTGCAAATTGAAATTGCCGGGTTTGAATATCCTTTTCATAATTAATTTAATGCATAAAGAGAACTGGCATAAGCCGGCTCTCTTTATATTGGCTCCGCGAACTGGAAACTGTTTGAATCGCTTTTTGACAGATGAAATACAAATCGCGATTTGATATTGTGCATAGGTGGTAAAAAAATCTCGCCTTTTTATTATTAGTATAGACGAGATTATCAAAGGGAAGGGCGGCTCAATTACTTTGCTGCGCTGAGCTTCACCCCGCCAATCGTTTTTAGGGCAAGGACCTGTGTCGCGCAACCGGTCGCGATGGCGTCGGCCATATCCGAGTTGATTTTCTGGCCGGGTTCACTGACCCAACCGCCGTCCTTGATATGGTCGCCTTGCTTCCAGTCATCTGTTTTGCTGAGAACTTCCCAGGCTGCGATGACATTCGGCTGCCGCTCAAAACGAGCTACGCAGACAGGTGTCGCGTAAGCGACGACAGCATCCTGCGCCTTCTGCGTGGCCACCTGCGCCGCAGTGCCGGCGCTTACCCAGCCGAAGGATGAGAGAACCATCCACCATGCCAGTGCGCCTACTACAACGCCCCAGACAGCGGGCTTTGTCCAGACCGGTATTTCAAGTTTCATATTACCTCCTTTCTTGATTTCTAGAAGAAAGAAATTTCCTTCTAGTTCTTTCATAATACCGAGAGTCAGGTACTTGTCAATTTGAAGCTCCGGAGGTAGGCCTGCCTGCCGGTAGGCAGAGATTAAGCTTCGTCTTTGGCTGGATAACCCAGTTCGAATCCTCGCCGCTCAAAGCAAAATGGAAACTGTTCGAATCGCTTTCCGTATGATGAACGGCAAATCGCGATTTGATATCGTGCATAAGTGGTAAATTAAACCAACCCTTTCGGCATACTATCATTAGGGTCCAAAAATCTTTGCCTATTTGAAAATGACCTACGTACAATTTGAAATTACGCAGTTTGAATATTTTTTTAAGAATTAAGTTTTATTGATTGTTGAAAACGCGGCGTCCATGGGGCGCCGCGTCAAGCACTTAGTCCAGATTTCTGGACTGATATAACCCCAACGCGATATATTATAATCTGCGTCAGGGAAAAAAGGGAGTCCAAGACAATGGACTTTCTAAAACTACTGCGCCAATTGCCGCAATAGAGTGAGGAAATCTGGGATGAATCCAGCAATGTACTCGTAAATGGTAGCTGACACCATTTACCGCATTTGATTACTTCGCTATCGAAATTAAAACGGCTACAGATTTAAGAAGGCCAAATCTTATTCAACGTTAGCAGTTTTCGTTTTCTCATACTAAGTTATAAAGTTGCCTTTTTACCACCTTTTCTTGTCGATATCGTCCTTGATGGCAACCCCGGCGTCCCATAGACACTTTACTCCGTATCCCACTACGCCAACGATACTACCGACGGCGAAGCCAATTCCGGCGCCCAGCGGACCACCAAGCATGCCTACTGCAGCTCCAATCCCCGCCCCCCAAAGAATGATGTTATCGTCATCATCCTCTTCGCTTGCGCTCAATGGATTGCCAGAAGGATCGCTTTGCGAAGAGCTTTCGCTGCTCTTCTCAGCGATTCGCTGTAGCATTCTTCCCTGATACACGTTGTTGTATTCAGCGCAATCAGCTGCTACTTCTTCGGGACTCCGGGAATCACAGATTAACGTTTTGACTGGCGGACTCGGAGATAACCCATTATCGGCATCATGAATAGCTGCGACTCTCTCACCCAAAAAATGTTTTGCCATTTTGAAACTCCTGTATCTAAGTTGACAATTTACTACAGGCAGCGGGATGCTACCCATAGTGATAATGGAACTAAAGGCAAAACTTGTCAATACTTTCACTCGCGGCGCGGCGCTACGCTACGTGTGTTGCTGCACGCAAATTTGCAGCTCGGAGGAATAAAAATATCCGATGCAAATCGGATATTTTTATTCTTTGCTCCGGAGGTAGGGATTAAAGTTTCGCTTTTTGCTGAATAGCCCAAAAGCTTACCTAACCATACGCAGCACCCCGACCCCCGCTTAAGACACCTTCGGTTTCTTACGTCGCTCCGGCAATTGGCGGAGCTCCTATCTTCCTGATGCGGGGTGCTGCTAGGTTCGCCCCTGCCTAAAAAATCGCAAACCAAAAACACCCACTAGGGGTGTTTTGGCTTGCGAGCTCCGGAGGTAGGGATCGAACCTACGACATCCTCGTTAACAGCGAGGCGTTCTACCACTGAACTACTCCGGAATAAAAACATTTTATCAGTTAATTTAAAAAAATCAAACGGAGAAGCAAGCTTCTCCGTTTTTGTACTGCTTCCGCTAGCCGGCCTGGGTTATTGTCCGTGTACCGTGATTCTGTTCCGGCCCATTTCCTTGGACCGGTACATGGCGGCGTCTGCGCGCTCTACCGCCTCGTACAATTCCTCACCACGACGGTAATTGGTAACTCCGCCGCTCAATGTAACCCTTATATTTTGTTTCCCGGATTTTACATTGAAGCCGAAGGTTTTTTTAAGGAGATCCCATTCGTCGCCCTGGAAAGCAACGAGGAACTCTTCTCCGCCCCAGCGGCAGATGACGTCGTATTCCCTGAATTCGTTTTCCAGGAACTCCGCTGTCTTCTTTATTACCGCGTCGCCCGCCTTATGGCCGAACTTGTCGTTTATCCCCTTAAAACGGTCGATGTCAAACAGTCCAATAACAATGCTGCGTGGTTGTTTGTTTTTCCGCATTTCTCCGTCTTCCTTGAGGCTGCGGAGTTCCGCGGTAACGAGGCTGATTTCCTCGATGCCGCCCCGCCGGTTCAAAATCTCGGTCAGCTCGTCGTAGAAACTGAGCCTTTTCCACTTCTTTATTTCGCAGGCTTGTTTCCGTATGGTTGCCGCCTGCCCCCTGACCTTGCGCCGAAGAGTGCCGATTACCGACTTGCTAGCTTGATTTTTAAGTTGCTTCACGAAATCCTCCTGCGTTTGGAATGGTTGGATACTCAATGCCAGTTATTTCGTCCCTAAATTATACATAAAACCATAAAAAATGCAAGTCCCCGCTTACGACAACCATTTAAACAAAAATCCCCGCCTCACACGGGGAAATCTGTTTCATGAATATTATGCTTACATGCAGCGGGAAAATCCGCCCTTCGACTACGCTCAGGACGGATTCGCATTATCTACATACATCTTGAAAATCCGCAGCTGCGGCAGCTCAGGCACCCTTCGCTGACAGTCAGAGCTTCGCCGCAATCCGGGCATCCCGGCATCAATCCGTAATCAGCGAGAGATTTTTTGGAAACGGTTGCATGACTGGCCGAAAAAGCGTTCACAGCCGCGGTTTCTTTTTCTTCCAAAACCACCGGGTCGTCTGCGGCGTGTTCCGCGAGTAAAGGATTGTGATATCCGTTGGCGCGCACGTGCGCTTCAAGAACCTGCCCGATTGCGTCCGGCAGAGAAAGAACGGTTCCCTTGTCGGTAAGCATAGGCATCGGTCCTCGGATGCCTTTGATGTTGTCTATCACTTCTTCAAGTTTCACTCCGGCGCGCAAGGCTACCGATATCAATCGGCAGATGCCTTCGCTTTGTTCCTGGAAAAATCCTCCGCTCTTTCCAATAACCGCGAAAACTTCGAATGGCGCTCCGTTCTCGTCGTTGTTGACCGTTACATAAAGATTTCCATATCCGGTTTTTATCCTGTATGTTTTGCCGACAAGAATTTCCGGGCGCTTCCTCGCTTCAATTCTGTTCTTGTCCACGGGAAGATTGAGTTTGATATCTTCGGCAATTTCTTTTTTGACTTTGACGCCGTCAAGCCCGATGGAGCTCGGCGCTTTTATGTTCTCGCCGGTTCCTATGTTGAGTATCTGAACTTCGCGGCTGCCGTCGCGGTAAACGGTGCAGGCTTTGCATTTCATCTTCCAGGCGTTCACGAAACCGTTGAACACGTCTTCTTTGGTGGCGCTGTTCGGAAAATTAATCGTCTTTGAGATGGAATTGTCGACGTTCTTCTGGAAAGCAGCCTGCATCTTGATGTGATTGTCTGCCGAGATATCCATGGCAACCACGAATGTCTTCTTAAGGCTTTCCGGAATGCCGGCAATACCCTGGATGCTTCCCGTTTTTACTATCTCTTCTTTTATGGCGTTAAGCTTGTCGGGACTGAATTTGGATTTGGCGAGCGCTTTCTCGAAATACGAGTTGAAGTAATTGTATCTGTGCCCGTCTTTGTCCTGCTTGATGAAGGAAAGCGCGAAGTTCGGTTCGATGCCGGAAGAAGCGTCCAACATCATGGAAATGGAGCCTGTCGGAGCGACGGTCGTAAGCGCGGCATTCCTCCTTTTAGGCTCTCTCTTCTTGGCCGAAGCACTCAAATTCCAGTTCTCAAAAGCGCCTTTTTCCTTGGCCAATTCCCTGGACATTTCGTTGGCGGAATCGGTTATGGTTTTCATGACTTTTTCACCGAGCTTCTGGCCTTCTTTCGAATCATAGGCTACGCCGAGCTGGTAAAGCATATCGGCAAAACCCATTATCCCGAGTCCGATGCGGCGGTTCTTGCGCGCGAGGTCGGTAACCTGGCTTACGGGAAATTCGAACATATCTATGACGTTATCCATCAAACGCGTGGATATTTTAGCCACGCGGCGGAGACGGGCCCAGTCAACTTGCGATGAACTTGCCGAACCCGCTTTTCCACTCTTCACGAATTGCGCCAGATTGATGGAGCCGAGATTACAGTTGTCGTAGTGGTGAAGGAACTGCTCGCCGCAGGGATTGGAACAGTCTATGGGTCCGAGTCCGGGCAGCGGGTTGGTACGATTCACTTCGTCGATGAAAACTATTCCCGGTTCGCCGTTCAGCCAAGCGTGGTCGACGAGTTCGTCGAAAAGTTCTTTGACTGTTATGTTTATCTCTTCCGTGCCGATGACGGAATTGTTCGGAGCGCGGAGAACTTTTCTCGGCTTCATCTTCTGTCCTTTCCATTCGCACATCCACTGCTCGTCCGGCTTCTCGGCGAGCTGCTTCATAAACCCATCAGTGACTTTAATGGAAATGTTGAAGTTTCTTATCGTTCCCTCGACTTCTTTCGAGCGGATGAAATCCAAAATGTCCGGGTGAGTCACTTCCATCATCGCCATATTGGCGCCGTGCCTTCCCTGCTGTTTTATTATTCCGAAAGCCGCGTCGTAAATTCTCAAGAACGAAACCGGCCCCGAAGAAACTCCGCGCGATTTTTTCGTCAGAGAAAAAGCCGGGCGCAAATGAGAAAAATCGAAACCGAGTCCGGAGCCCGCTTGCTGAAGGAGCGCGGCATCCTTCAATGTCTGGAAAATGCTTTCCATGGAATCCAAAACCGGAAGAACAATGCAGTTCGCGACGAGCGGAGTGCCGGTGCCGGCATTGGTCAAAGTCCTGCCGGCAGGAGTGTATTCCTTCTTGGAAAGAATTTCCCAAAAATCTTTTTCAACTTTTTCAACAAAACGGCTGTCATGGCCGAAATCTTTTTCAACTTCGGAAAGCGCGTGCGCCACGCGATGAAACATATCCGCCGGAGTCTCCTGCTTTCCGCTTTCGTCGGCAGCAAGATACCTTTTTTTCATCATACGGAGCGCGTTTTCCGAAAATGAAGCATTGACCTTTTCTTTTTCCGCTTTGGAAAGCCAATTGTGTTCGGCTTTGCCCGCTGCCTGAGTAACTTTCACTGTTTTTTTCATACCGGCCATTCTTTTATTTTTTTTATTTTATTTTTTGATATTACTCGCGACGCGGATGCAAAGACGACCTCTTCGCTTCCGCGATAACCAGCGCTGGTTTAGTCGCTAAGATATTTTCCCTCTATGCCCCTGCCTATACAACCCCGCCTTATCCACAAAAAATCATAGAAAGACACTTTTAAAATTCTTTGGCAAATTCCTTCCCGCCGACAGCCAGGTTTTAGCAGTTTGCTTGCAATATAAAAATTTATCCGAGGGTTTCCAAGGTTTTTATTCATGCTCAAAATAGCTGTTTCGCCGGATTGCCGCCAACATACGCGCCCAGCCGCCCGGAAAGCCGCGAATTATCCTGAAAACGCACAAAAGGAATTTCATTTTCCCGCATAAATGGCTAAATAGCCCAAAAGATAAACATTGCAAAAATTTTTCCAGGAAAATCCGCCTATTCGGACAGCACGCGTGAACATAATGGCAAATAAATTTACAGGGTAGTAAAATATGAACATTGTCATGGATAAGCTGCGGGAATTCGCCGCTTATCAAAATCGAAGCCCGGCAAATGAAAAATATTTTCGGCAGTCCGGCGAACAATAGCGGCTTTCCTTGCGACGCAAGGCAAGGGGTTTCGTCATTGGCTTTATTGATATTTACCGCCGTATTTATGGCAGTTTCTGTTTCTTTGGTTTCCCTTAAGTTCAGCGGCGCCAATTCCAACGAAGGATTTTTTCAACGGACATCGTCGTCTATTTTAAAAACTTTCGGCAATATTTTTTCACCGCGAGTAGAAAAGCCCGTACTTGAAATAGATCTTTCGAAAAATACAGGTACCGATAAGTCTGCGGAAAAAAATTCCGTGCCGAAGATAATTAAAAATAATTCCGATGCAGTTCCAAAAAATAAAATTGCGGAAAATTTTTCCGTCACAATCCCGCAAAACGAAAACGAAAATTTGGCACCAACTTCCACGCAGTCTCCGCAGCCGGAACAAAAAACGCAAAAAGAAATTTCCGAATGCGATTTTTCAAAAACCGGGAATTCTGATCATCGGATTATTTTCAGCGAAGTTAATTGGATGGGAAGCAAAGAAAGTCCGAATGACGAATGGATTGAAATTAAAAATAATTCCGGAAGCGATATTTCTCTTTCTGGATGGCAAATACTGTCGGCAGATAAAAACATAAAAATAATTTTATCAGATGGAAATAAAATATCGGCAGGCAGTTTATATCTCCTGGAAAGAACAGATGATAATTCCGCTCCCGAAGCATCCGCAGACGCGATATATTCCGGAACTCTTTCCAATAGCGGAACCATATTAAAAATTTTCAGCAATGATTGTTCCATCTCCGATGAAATAGACGCTTCCAAAAAATGGCCCGCTGGCGACAGCGTCTCCAGAAGAAGCATGGAAAGAAGCGTTCTTGATTTCAGCTGGCACACGAGCGCAACCGACGGCGGCACTCCAAAAAAAGAAAATACCGCGGCTTTTTCCCGGAAAGAGCCAGAAATAATTTTTCTTCAGCCGGAAGCGCCGCAAAATATAATTCCTGAAAACCAAACAGCTTCTTCCAGCCCCCAGAATACGCAGCAGCAGAATCCAGCAGACGGCACTCATATATTAATAGCCGAGGTTCAAACAACGGGCGGAAGCGGAAAAACAACGAATGACTTTATAAAGATATTCAATCCTTCTTCATCGCCTTTTGATCTCAAAGGATACCGCCTGGTTAAAAGGACGAAAACCGGCTCAAGCGACACATCGTTGAAATCCTGGACTTCGGACGCACTTATCCCCAGCCAAGGCTATTATATATGGGCTAATTCTTCATTTTCTTCCTTGACGCCTTCGCCCGATGCAACTACTTCCGGCAGCATTTCCGACGATAATGGCATTGCCATACGGCAGGGAGCCGAAGACACGGGAACGATAATAGACGCGGTTGCCTGGGGCGGCGCTCAAAATACTTTCATAGAGAACTCGCCATACGCCGCAAATCCCGGAGCCAATCAGATACTTTCGAGAAAAACTATTAATGGAACCTTGCAGGACACCGACAATAATCAAAACGATTTTGAGGTAAAGTAAAACAAATGATAACTAATGACTGATAACTTTATTCTTACTATCCTTTTTCAACGCGTTCCACATATTCTCCGGTGTCGGTGTTAACGCGAATGATATCGTCCGTGTTTATGAAAAGAGGCACGGATATTTTTGCCCCGGTCTCAAGCGCCACGACTTTCGTGCCGCCCTGCGCCGTGTTCCCTTTTATCGAGGGCGGAGCTTCGGTGACTTTCAAATCCATTTTTATCGGCATCGTTACTTTTATTACTTTGTCATTGAATGATACCGAGTTAATTACGGTATTCGGTTTTAAAAAATTTGCGGCCGTGCCGACAATTTCCACGGGAAGAGAAAAACGGTTCTTGGGATTGCCTTCCTCGTGAAACCAAAATTCCTGCCTACCGTCAGGCAGGCTCCGCTGATAAATGAAAACAGCGGATTTCTTTTCGAGCTCTATTTCTTCGAGTTTGTCGCTCGGCTGAAAATTTCTGTCCAGGACTTTTCCTGTAGCGAGATTTCTTATCTTCGCCTGGACAACGGCTTTCCTTTGCTGCATGCGCAAAAAATTGGACTCAAGAACCTCGTAAGGCTGACTGTCCATCGAAAAAATTATTCCTTTTTTTAATTCCGTGTATGAAAGCATGATAAAAGAATTTTCAATTTTCAAAACACAAATTTACAATCAATTTTCAATGCTTCAATTTACAAAATGTTTGAAAATTTTGTAATTGTAAATTCACTGAAAATTGTGAAATTAGTAATTGAAAATTAATTTAATAATTTATAAGCCGCTCCGGCATGCGGGCCCGGAGCGGCTTCCGCAACAAGATTCAGTTAAGCGTTCTCTTCCCTCATAGGGCGCGGAGCACGGGTCGAACCTTCCGGCTCTTCTATCTTGAGATTTACGCGGGCGTTATTTTTTACGCCTACTATCCTCAAGAGCGAGCGGATGGCTTTGGCTGTCGCGCCTTGGCGTCCGACGACCTGCCCCATATCCTGCGCATTGACTCTGAGCGAAAGAAGAACCCCCATCTCGTCGACCTTCCTGTCAACTTTCACGTCTTCCGGATGATCAACAAGCGATTTAACAACGTATTCGAGGAACTCCTGATCGTTTTGTGTCATTTATTCTGTTCGTTTCTAGGCTTCTTTCGACCTTTCCAATCAATGTCAGATTTACTTATATTTTAGTTTGCCGTCGGTTCTACGACAGGTGCTTCAGTCGCCGTAGGTTCAGCTGCGGCTGCCACTTCTGTTGCCTGACTGCCGGCAGGCAGGGTTTCTTCAGCTTTGTCTTCGGCTTTCTTTATGGATAACTTTATTTTTTCTCCCCCGAGAACCCCCTGTTTAACAAGGAGATTGTGGACGGTCACCGTCGGCTTCGCGCCTACTCCAAGCCAATAGCGGACTCTTTCCTGCTTGAATCCCGTGGCTTTGGTAAAAGGGTTGTAAAAACCCAAATCCTCCGCAGGCGGGCCGCCGAGCTTTGAACGTCTTTCGGAAACAACCAGGCGATAGCTCGGCTGGTGCTTCTTTCCAATGCGATTTAATCGGATTACCAACATGTTAAAGTCAGATTAATATAACTGAAAGCCTGAAATTTTGCAAATTTTACCGCCTGTCGATGGCGTTTATAGACCGTTTGATGGCAACAAAGCCGTAACCCCATAAAAGAGGAAGCCAGAGAGGCATAACACCCAAAAGGCTGTCTCTCTGAAACGTCTCAACCCCTGTTTTCACGAAAAGATTCTCAAAGATAGTCATAACCACGAATCCGAAAATAAAAACGATAAGGTCATCTTTTTCACTTTTGATATAGAAAGAGATTACGATTATCGCGATATAAACCAAAGAGAGGTCGTAGTCGTTCTTTATAAGAGGTATCAGCGCAAGCATTATCAGCGCCGGAAGGGCGTTAAAAAACACTTGTGTGATTTTTTTAATTACGCTTTTGCCGGACATTTTTCGTTTAGCTCGCCGTTATTTGTTTGTCGGCGGGAGCTGAGGCCTGCCTGTCGACAGGCAGGGAATTTCGTCCCGCTCTTTTTGCGGGGGCACTAGGAATCGAACCCAGATCGTCTCTTTTGGAGAGAGACATTCTACCATTGAAATATACCCCCATATCGCTGCTTTGCAGTGCAATTTCCAATTTACAATTTCTAATTTCTAAACTTTTGGTTATTTAGTCATTAGTAATTTGTTAGAAATTAGGTCAATTAAAAAATTAGAAATTATTTCCCCGTTATCTTAGTTTCCTTATGCTTCGTGGACTTGCGGCATTTCTTGCAATATTTGCTGAGCTCTATCTTCCTCTCAACCTGTTTCTTGTTCTTGCGGGTATAGTAATTGCGCGTTCCGCAAACGGAGCACTTCATGCCTATTAAATTATCCGAATATTTTGACTTAGCCATATTAGATTTTGTCCGAGCAAAGCGAGGTTATAAAATCTTATACCCCGCCAACGGCGCGGGTCAATCTTTTATAAGCTTTTTAAACGCTTCCCCTGACTTGTAACTTTTTATTTGTCTTTCTCTTTTTCGTGCTTCTTCGTAAAGATGATACTCTTCTGTTTTTATAATTTCAAGGGGTATATGTTTTA
>Ga0307375_10001941_pt1 | contig 21778 bp, 24 predicted proteins | sample TR1MG_FD_202531 | JGI IMG/M metagenome (GOLD analysis project Ga0307375, IMG submission 202531) | Soil microbial communities from Risofladan, Vaasa, Finland - TR-1 | ecosystem: Environmental > Terrestrial > Soil > Coastal area > Acid sulfate soil | place: Finland: Risofladan, Vaasa | collected...
GCGGGGCGCTCATTTGCAGCACGCCGCCGTCGTTAATAAACGACACACCTACAAAGACGAAGTTGTATTGAAACGGAACCGGAATGGATCGGTTATTGATGAGCTGATTTAGTGCGGTGAACACCGGGCCGGCAAATGACGAGATGGTGAATGTATTGCCTGACACCGTAATGGACGGAGGAAGATTCAAGACAGGAAGGTCGCTTCCGTTCGGCCCGTTGATAAATCGACTTATGCGATTTTTCAGCCACTGCATCGTGAAGACTTGACCATCCCCACGGTACAGAATCCATGTCAGTACTCGCTTGTATATATCGTCCGTGGCAATGGAAGAAAGACCCGACGACTCATATAGTAGGCCGTCATAGTCCAGCACGTCATACGGGACGCTGTTGTAACCAGCGGTGACATACTTCGTCTGTGTGGCGAGAACGGGTCGCGCGACACCATAGACGCCTTGGCCAAGCCAATCGAGAAGTGATCCTGTGATGTTGGGCGAGACATAGAGGCCAAAGGGCGTACCCGTGAACCAGTCCAGATAGCCTTGCGCTAGCGCGTTTTGCGAGGCAACGAACGCCTGAAGGTCCGCATCATCGGAATACTCTTGATACAGATAGGACGGGATAACCGTTTGCAGTGGGGTGGTGGAAAAGGATTCGATCATGCCGAGCCATCCGTTTCACCGATTAAGGTGCAAGTGGTGTGCGAGACGTTCGTGCCGCCACCATTGAAGAAGTTGATAGTGAAGGGGTATTCGCGGTTTCTTGAACCTGACGAAGAACCTTTCGTATCTGTGGTGTAGTAGGTGCTTGGATTGCCCGAGACGATGACCGGGCTAGCGGCTGGGTTGGTTACAATGCCCCCTGCGTCCAGGTCACCTATGCCGACGGCATAGCTACCCCACAGGTATTGCACGTTGATTGAGCCGGCAGGCACGGCGCCCGAGGTGACCAGGTTAAAACCCGTGGAAGGATTGGACGTGTAAAGCTGCCACGTCGTACCCGACACAATGCGGAAGCCGATGACAGCAAACCCGGTGGAATAGAGCGGTATGGAGTAAACCGACGAGTACGAAAAACCATTGATAGAAAGCGGTGAGGCATAGCTTGTGGTGCCATACGCGGCATACAGCGTGTTCAGATCAGCGTTGACGCTTTCGATGCCTGTCGCTGCTGCTGCGGTGCCATAACTGAGCTTGGCAAACTGATCACTTAGCTCACCGGCATCATCGGAAATACCCGACACGCGGGCTTTCGTTGTGCCTGCCACATAGGGGGCAAAGATGGCGCTGAGTAGCACGCCATTGGACTTGATGCCGCTCATTACTTCGCTTCCAGCTTGGCGAGGCGTTTCTCAAGGGCCGCGATGACCTTGGCCTGGCGGTCGATCTCCTGACCCGCCCACATGGCTTGCTCGTAGGCAATGCCGAGCATGTTGACGGCGAGACGTTTGACCTTGCGCGGCGCCTTGGGATCAACCACGTATTCAGAGACAAGGGCGGCATCAAAGCGCTTCGCGGCCTGCGCCGTGCAACCTTTGCCTGACGCGTTGATGTCAGTACGGTCGTAGCTGACGAAAGGAAGCTTGCGGTGAATTGGTCGCGGCTCAACCACCTGAATGTTCGTTTTCAGGCGAGCATCGGAGGTGTTGAAGTTGGCGATGCCCACCGACGTAACCGTTCCGCCAATGGTGACGTTGGCGCTAAACGATGCCGATGTGGCTGAGAGTGCCAAGCACGACCACGCGCCCGCATAGGTAGCTGCGCTGGTGGATCGTGCGATAGATAGCACGGTGTTGAGCACAGCCCCCGCATCAGTGTATGAGGTCAGCGTGTAGTTGGCGCCGATGTTGGCACCGCTTTGTGCTGACTCATCGCCCAGCTTTTGCAGCCAGCGAGCCACACCTGCCGTTTCACCTTGCAGGCCCGAGTATGTAGTGCCCGCCGTGGGGCTATTGAGCTTGAGAACGGAGCTTGTCGAAGCTGGCGATATAGTGAGCTGGCCCGTGAGTGGCGAACCACTACCCGCCGCCAATGGCAAGTAACCACCCGCCACGAAGCTCTGCATCTGCCCCGCCGTGGGTCCGTTGTAAACGTAATCCCCCACCAGCCACGACAGCGCCGTGGTGCCCTCCTGCGCACGCATCACCGTCAGCGTTGAACCCGTGATCGCCGTGGCGTACACGATTTCAAAGTTATTGCGCGTTCCCTGATCATTCAGCGTCAGGACGTAATAGGCACCCACCGGAATGGATGCTGGCAGGTTGACCGAGCTTTCCAGCGTGATGCTTGTCGCGCTGGAGGAAATGGCCGACGCCAGTCCGGTGTTGACGTTGTTGGTAAATACGAAGGTGCTCATTTAGTTTCCCGATCAGACTTGGGTGACGGTGACGCCCGTGGCGGAGCAATAGAAATAGCTTTCGAGGTCCGATGCAATAATGCTCGTCCCCGCGCCAGGTGAAGCCACCACGCCGTTAATCGTCACTACAAAAGTGAGTGTCGTGACATTGGAGGGTGCGATCACTTGAGCCGCCGCGTTCTGGAACGTAGCCTGCATCTCAAGCAGGTTAATGGGCTGCCCCACATAGATGGAGTTGAGATAAGTCTGTATGGCTGGCGCAGCCAGCTGATTGACGGCAGTGCCCGCGGTAAAGCTGGGAAGCGTGGTATTCCACGTCACCGCCACCGTCACCACCTGCTGCGGCGGGTTAACAAACGTGATGTTGTAGGTATTCGGATTCTGGTAGATCGAGACGTACACATTGCGCGGGTTTGGCGTCAGCGTGGCGCCTCCCGTATATGTGCCAAAAGCCGATCCATCCGTGGTCGTCGTGATCGTGGTCGCCGTGACGGACGCCACCGTATAGGTCACGTCAAAGCCTGTCGGTGTAGCGCCCGTTACCGCGAAAGTCTGTCCAGCGATGTACCCGTGATTGAGGTTGGTCGTAATAACCACCGGGTTAGCCGCGGTCATGCCAGTGATGGCAAGTTGCGACCCCTGAATCGCAGCAATGTCCGGCACACCCTGAAGGATGGCCGCGCCTACCGCATAGGCATCACCTCCACCGCAAATGATCTGCCAACCTCCTGAGACGGCATTGATCGAGACAAGCTGTGGCTGCACTCCCGTGATCTTGTTCAGCAGGGTTTTGACGTATTCCGGCGTGCCCACGGACGTCATCTGCCCAGCCTGTATGACGCGTGAGCGATAGCTCTGCACGCTTTCGGCGCCCGTGGCCGGCGTTCCTGCCTCGGTGTTGTTCACCGTCAGCGTGTAAGCACTGGGCACGGAGGTGATGATCTGGTTGACTGTATCGGCAGGGATGGCGAATGTTCCGGAGGTGGTGGCCACTGCGTAGAGTTGTGGGCTATATCCGCCCGTCTCGATCACTCCACCGTCTTGCAGCGCGAACTGATGCGATCCATCGGACACCGTGAAGCCCGGCGACAAAACATAACCTGCCGGGCCGGCGAACTGAACATAAACGCTGGCATTCGTGGGCGTTCCTTGAGGCATGCCAAACTGTGCCCCGAGCTGGGCGAGCACGAAGGCGTTCGCCCCGTAAGGCGTCACGCTATTAAGCGTTTCCACGCGGGACTGATCCATCACGACCAGAGCACCCACATCCGTGGAACTGATGTCCTCGATCAGCGATCCCGGAAGGTTTGCCGTGTAGCCGGGATTGGTCGACGCTACGCCGTTGATCAGTTCGGCGCGCAACGTGGCGGCAGGCGTAGGTACCGGCCCTGCGCTTGTCATCACAAGCGGGATGGATGTCGTCATGTGGGCAAGTCCGAGGTCAGCACAGCGCCGCTATGCGCGACTGCCGATACGTTGTATTGAGGAGGGAATGCCCCCGAAGCGCGATTGATCGCCAGGGATGCGAAGTAAGGAGCAAACCGCGTCTGTGCCTGCATGGCGTAGTAGTCGGGAAATACCTGCGTGATGACCGTCTGGTATTGCGGTATGCCGTAGTTCGCATAGAACGGCGACTCGCCCAGATTCAGCTTGAGCACCTGCGCCAGCGTGGTCAGGTATACGTCATCGTCAAATCCCGCCGAATCGGTACTGACTTGCACCCATGTGTAGGTGCCGTCCGGGTTGTAGTTGCGTCCATAGGTTCTGATAGTCCTTCCCCTTAAACTGGTGGGCCAGAGTTGCTACCGCCCGACTGAACGCCGCTATGGACGTGGGTCTCAAACAAAATACCGTCGATGGCCACACCGGAGCTGTTGATGGTCACCGTCTTCCCGCCACCCGTCAGCGTGATGCCAGACGAATCCAGCTTGATAGTGTTGGATCCAAAGGTAAGCGTCGTGCCGTTTTGATCTGTGACAACCTGCGAGGTCGTCCCCGTGGTGGTGCGGATAATCGCGCCGTTCGGGCCTTGCACCTGCGCCGCGTTCTGGTCAATCGGTGGAGAGGCTTTGCTGCTCACTGGAACGAACACCAGCGCGGACAGGTTGCCGGGTCGTGTCAGTGTCGCTGTACCTCCACCTAGACCGCTGATGCCACCCATATAGGCGTCGGCTGGCATCGTGACGCCCAAGTCACCGACCTGCGTGGGCATCCGTATCCACGAACTTTCCGCCTTAGGCATCGTGATCTGAGGAAGCGTCAGTGGCGCCGCGTTGACCTCAAAGGCAACCGTCACCAAGGCCCCCGAAACGGCAACCACGCGGCACGGGAGCGCCCTCCCTGTACTCTGTATGGCTGACAAAGCGCGTCGCTGTGCGCCCTGATTGAGCGTCTTTTGTAGCCAGAGCTTCGTGTAGTTGCTGGCCATTACACAGTCACACAGTTAAAGACAGTGACCCAACTCGCCGCATCGGATGATCGGAAGTTGCCAATCTGGCGAAGTTCGGAAACGACGAAATTGTTCTGGAACGTGCTCTTGTATTTCAGGCTTGACGGCAGCGAAGCGGCGGAAGTCGAAACAAACCCCGGAGCGTTCTGCAATCCTTTGGGCATCGTGATAATCGACCCGATTTGCAGATCGGCACGCATGACGGTTTTCACCTGAAGCGTGTTGACATCAATCCACGTCGGCTGCCCAACAAAGTCGTTGAAGTTGAGCTGGACCGGAGCCGGCGAATAGGTCTTGTCCAAGACAATGATTTTCCCGGCCTGAATCGTGATCTCAACACGTCCGTTAAAGTTATGCTCGGTATAGTCTCCTACGTACGTGGCAAGATCATCCAGCGTCGTAGCCGCGTGGAATTCGTCATGGTTCTGCACCAGATCGGCACTGATGTTCATGCTGATCGGCAGGTCGGGGTAGGCCACCTGCAGGCAGTGCGTAAGCGCATCGGCTAGCCGCTCGCCCTTGGGCCAGATCAGCGTCAGATTACCTTGGTTCTGTGGGGTATAGATGGAAGGAAGGAGAACGAGATCCAGTGTCATCTCCGTACCCTCCCAATTTCCGAAGGCTTGGAACACTTTCCCGGCGATGATCGTTCCTGCCTGAGCAGGATTGGCTAGAGGAAAGCCGGCCTTCATGCCGGCCTTCATGATCAGATACATGCCAGCAAACTGCGTGGCTTGGCTCACGTCCTGCAGCGATACCCCTTCGATCGTCAGCGTCTGGCCACCACTAGGCGTGCCGTAAGGAAGTACCGGCATGTCGAACTCGATGTTCAACGCGCCGGAGTCATAGACACCCCTTGGATAGGATGACCACTGCTTTGCCGCCACCGATGATCCTGTCGGCGTGAGGGTGATGTTGTAATACCTCATGGGGTTTGTTCAAAATTCCCGGTATCCTCGCGGAACAACAGCGTGGACGCGGTAAAGATGTTGGGCGCGAGATAGATGTCTGCGCCAAGCGGTGAGCCCACAAGTGCGCCGGCCCAGATAGTCGCGCCGCTCTGATCGGATAGCGTCAGATACCAGCGCTGACCAGCTAGGTTCCACATCACTGCGCCGTTGTAGCTCTGGCCGTCCAGGGTGAAGATGGTGGAGAACGGAGGTGTCGCATTATTGTTGGGCGTGAAGGCAATCAGCGTGGTCATAGCGGCTGCGACAAGTAGCTGATGACGGACCCGGCGGCATTCGTGATGCTGCTCGCCGCGCCTTGTGCCGGCGATCCCGCCAAGGCACTCGCGCTAGACCATCCGCTCGATGTGACCTGGGAACCGCCCGATATCTTGCTCATAAGGCTGTTGTATGCCAAGGCAGCTTGCTGCTGGGTGACCAGTGGTTTTACAAAGTCAAGCTGGTATTCCACCTGTTTCTGTTTCGTCGTGCCGCTGGTGATGTCCGTCATGGCCGTCATCAGACAGTTGGTATACAGAAAGGCCGGCGTAGCGATGTGGTAAGAGCCGCCTGCGTTGTTGTGCTGGTTGAGTGAGTTCTGCAGGGATGTGAAGATGGCCAGCTTCGTCAGATACCCGGCCGTATCCTTGACTGGCGCGATCATGTTCAGCGAGATGTTCAGCGGCTGCTGGATGATCGCGTTGGCGGCCACTTGCTGATTGGCGAAGGGATATGTGCCAATGGTGTTGCTGATCAGCGTACTTCCGGGCAACGGCAGGTAACGGGCGAAGAAGTCATCCGTGGAAAGTGACCTGGTTGTGGCAATGCCCTGCACCAGCGACGCAGCTTGACCCACTAGAGCGATGATGGGCAACATGCCGCCCGTCGTGCCGGAAGCGATACCGTCAACAAGAATGATGGGCGAGACCTGAAAGGCGAGGTCGTAGGTTGATCGGAAGGCAGAGGAAAGATTACTCATCATATCCCCGCCGCGTTAGCAGAAACGGCGACGTTTGTGCCGGACTTGTTGTTGATTGTGATCTTCACTTCGCGCTTCGTCTGTGCCAGATCGCGCAATACGCGGTTGATGAAGTTTTGCGTCTCCTTAGGCGCGTGGCTTTCCCAATTCGCTCCATAGGTATTAACGGCCTTATCGACGCCACTAGGGTTCCAGTTCCATGCGCCGATTTCCTTTCGGATATCACCCTTGTACCTTTTCTGAAGCTGATGCAGGAGTACCGCTCCACCCATAGCTGACTGGATTGGATCGTAGGGATTCTGGACGCCAAGGGCTGAGGATACTTTAGGCATAAGCTGCATGAGTCCTTGTGCACCCTTCGATGACAACGCCATGGGATTGAACCCCGACTCATTTGCCGCCAGGGCGGATAAAATGCCATGGGGAATGTTCTGCGCTCCCTCTAGTTCGGAAAACGTCTTCTTGTATTTTTTCGGCTCCCTCAGCATGGCCGGATTGACGCCATAGGAGCTTGAATACGATTTCAGCCAATGGGCAACCACGCTGTCTTTATCGGCTAGGTGCGACTTGCCAGACTGGATATCGTTGTATTTATTTCCCGCCCATGCAGCCTGCTTCAGCCCCTCCGTAGTTGGAGCCAGCGCCGCGTTACCCGTTCCTGCCGTTCCTGGATTTAGGATACTAGCCGCTTTGGAAATGGCGTTTACAATGATTTTCAGCCCAGCCCCAAACGATTTTACGTCACTCTGGAAGTCCGCCGACCCAAGGTAGTTCGCGAAGGTCTGCAAACCGTTCTGTATGGACCTCAGGTTCTTATCGGTGAATATCCCGTTGATCAGGATCTCCGCATCCTTTTCCAGATGCGTCATGAAGGAGCCAAGCGTGGGAGCCAGTGCCGTCAGCTTATTGGTTAGAGCAGTCTCCAGCTTCTGACCGGCAAGCGTCAGCTGGCGCGTGAAGCTATACAGTGCGTTGGTACTCTTGCCGCTGATGTTGAGCGTGCCTGAGTCACGATTGAACTGTGCCTGCGCGGACTGCAGTTGATCGAGCGGCGTAGCACCCAGACGGCGCATATCCTCCAGCGTGAGGCCCGACTGCATAAAGCCCGTGGCCTTCAGATTGGCGTCGGTATGCTGCGCCGACGGCGTACTGTTCCACCAGTTGTGCGCTTTGATGGCGAGGCGACCGGACACATCCGCCGCATTCATGCTGCCGAGCTGACTCTGCCCCATGCCAGTTGCCATGCCTAGCCACATGCGCCCCTGATAACTGTTTTGGGCATTGGCCACGCTGCCGAGAATCGACGGGTTGAGATAACGCCCGAAGTCGGTATTGAACGCCCGGTATTGCCCCGTCGTCAGGCCCAAGCCGAGCGCCGAGCGCTGGTTGCCTACCGCCGCGCCGGCCAACTTGTCCGCGCCAAACGTAGCCCCCGCAAACAGTCCCGTGCCCCATGCTGCCGTCTTGAACAGGAACTTGCCGATGCCGAAGATGGAATCAGAGACCTTCTTGGCCTCCTTGGCCATGTTTTTCAGGCCGGACTCACTGTGTCGGGTGGCCACCTGGAACTGCTTCTGCGCCAGCGTGCCCTCCTTGAGCTGCTTGGTGACATCGTGAGCATGATGCGAGGCGCGCAGCATGGATTCCACCAGCGCGCCCGAGGCGGCTGCAAAACTCTTCGCCGCGGCCTTGGTTTCCGCGTTAACCTTTTTCCATTCCTCCGGGAGCGTGCCGATGCCCTCCTGGAACTCCTGAAACATCTCATAGAATTCCTTGAACTGCTTGTCATTGATGTCAATATCAATGATGGGTTTATTCGGCATGAGGGTTAGCCTTTCGCCTTGAGCAGTTCAATAAGGTAGCGTTCGCGGAATTCGCGGGCGGACTTGTGAGGGAAATCGTATTTCTCGAACACATCCTGAAATCCGAACCCCGCTACTTGACTTAGGACGGAACCGACGACGCCGCCTTCTTTGCGGAAGATCCTTCCTTCGTCAAGGTCGGCAAGGAACTGGCGAACGCCGAAAGTGGAGAGGATGTGCTCGACCCCTTCAAGAGCGAAGCTGTCGCCTGCGCTATGCGTTCGCGTTCCGCCCGGCGCCCCATCGCATAGTGGCAAGTAAAAAAAGTGATAGCAGACTCCGCCTCGCGCCATTCATCCGCATCAATGATTTTCTGCTGGATAGCCGCGTCCACAGGAAGGGAATCCCAGCCATCCGGGCCCGGAGCAAGCACCATCGTCAGGCGTTTTAATTCAGCGAGCAGCGCCGTTGCAGCGCCGTCCTTGGGATTGCCAGCATCATCGAAGTCGCCCCGGTCCGCGGCATCCTTCTTGGCCTCGTCCTTGAGCGTCAGCGCCGCAATACGCGGGCCGGCGTCCATCTGGAAATAGGTGCCCTTGCTGGCAAGGCTGGATTTGGTCGCGGCAAGGATTCGATAATTCGCCTCGAACACTTCGCGCGAGATAGGCGTGTGAAATCCATAGACTTGCACGCCTTTGTCGTCGGACCGGATCGGCACGACAAGATTCAGATTTTCGTTGATTTGCATGGGTTGTCCTTATGCTCCATGGGTGAATAGCCCCTTACCTGACGCTGCGGCAGGCAGTAAGGGGCTGCTTTTCGGGTTTCCCCTAGCCGCAACGATGCATCAGACCAAGTTCCACAAATCGGAGTTGGTCTGATAGATGCCCTTGATCATCACTCGCACAACGGGGTCCATACCGTCAAAGGCGCCAGGCTCGATGTCTCCGATCACACAGTTCTGCAGGGTGATCGGGGCAAACGCGGCTGTATCGCTGTAGACCGTAACTGGACCGATCGCACTCTGAGTACCGCCTTGATCAAGCCATGCCGAAGCAAGTCCCTGCGGGCGAAGAAGACCAACGGTGACGCTGGCCATCACATACGGCTCAGGGGAAGTGACGCCCCCCGTAGCCGTGGGGATCAGCTCAGCAAACGCGCCCTGAAACGAAACCGTCGCGAACGATTTGCTCATATAAGGCGCTGTGATATTCAGGTTGGGATAGTTGGGCACAACGATCGAGACGCGAACTCGATTCAGCGTGCCCTGCGGGACAAGCGGCGGATTAGCCATGACTGCTCCTTACGCTGCGAACTGCACAGCGTCCAGATTGAAGGTGATGGTGAGGAAGCCGGTCTGGCCCACGATGGTGGCGGAGAGCCCGTTATAAATGCCCGCGTTGTAATCGCTCGGGTTGGCCTGCGTGTAGGTATAAAACGGCACGGCGTTCACGGTGACACTCAGCGCGCAACCGAACGAAACGGCCGAGTCACCTATCTGCTGTGCCGTGGCTTGCAAGGTGTTGATGCCGGGCTGGTCGTACAGCAATGGCGGTTGACTATTTGAGCCGTTGATGATCGCCGCCGCCAGCGCCTGCTTCAGTTGAATGCGGCACCAGTCGATGCCATACCACCATGCAGCTTGCTCGCCATCCATGGTGGTGCCTTTGAACTGGGCTGACGTCGAAATGCCGCCTTCGGCTCCCGTGATGACCAGATTGCCGAACGCAGTAAGCACGGTGTCCAGACTGGTCGCGTTGCCCATCTGTGCCCATGGCACAACGCCATAGAGGTAGCGATAGGACATCGGGGCAAGCTTGTTGGCCGTGCTCGGCTTGTTGACCAGCCATTGATAGAAGAACGCCGCCGACTGCTGCTCGGTACTTGACGCCGAGGGGCTTGGAACGACTGCAAACACCGCTTTGTTGGCCGCATAGACGCTTATGTTGCCCACGGATGTAGTGACGAAGAAATACGTCTGTCCGCTGGGGCTTTCGTAGTTCGCGGCCATGGTGTTCAATGCAGCCGCCTGCGCATCCCACGAACCTGGCAGCAGGTAGGCATAGAACACCTGCGGGTTGCTGTATGTGGCGATCCACGTATTCAACGCCGCGATAGACAGGGCCGCCGTGGTGAGAGCTCCCAGTTCAAGCACGTACAGACCCACCGAACCGCCTTGAGCAAAGAACGTCGTGGCGGAGTTGGTCAGGAAGGCCGAGCCGGGAGGGGTGTATGTTCCCGGCGCCGTTTCTGTCCCCGGACTAGCTGCCAAAGGATAGGTGAACGTGTCGGTGCCCGTCACGGTGGCGAGGAACGTGCCGTTATAAGCCGCGGGCGTTGCGCCTGCGATAGTGGTAAGGAACGTTTCGCCAGTGGCCAGTTGCAGCGTGGCGCCGGCCGTTGCTGTCACTACGCCGGTCGACCATGCGAGGCTCGTGATAGGCAGCGAGGCCACAAGAAGTGCAGTGACTTCCGCCAGCGTGCCGCAATACTGGTAGGAACCGGCCGCGAGAGTGGTGCCGCCCGTGGAAACCGCCGCGCCGCTCTGTTGAAGCTGCGAAGGGGATGGCGACTGCGTAACGGTCGTATTGACCGTGACGATGGTGGGGGTGATCGTGGTCGCCATGGGGCGTCCTCCTGATTGTTACGCGTTGAATATCAGATAGATGCCGAGATTTGTAATAACGCCATTATCAGGTGCGGTTGCCCAAGTGAAATTAACTACCGTCCCTGAAATGGATGCCGTAGGAGTCACACCTCGGTCTACGGTGATCTGATAAATTCCAACTGGGGATTTATTGGGGACGTGATTGTCCGCAGCGATTTGATCGAAGAAATCAAAGCTTGCGGAGGTACTTGTGCCGTCCCCAATAAAGGCAACGCCATATCCGGAAAATGAAGATGGGTTAACAAAGGATATTTGAATGGCCATTATGAGAATGCCACCGAAAACACTTGGGAAGTGCCTGGAACAACAACAATGCCAACGGCACAAGGAAACGTGAAGCTATAGGTGCCAACGGCAAGCGGAATGTTTGCAACAAGATTGGCGGCTGATACGGCACCAGTCGTCGCACAGTCATGAACAGAACCCTCGGAGGCGGTTCCAAGAACATTGTTGTTGACGGTAAAAACGGTACCGGGAGTTGCCTTGACGACGGTCGCAGCGGTGATGTTGAGAACGGAGGCGCTGCCGCCCGGACGCGGAACGATGGGATACTGAGCCATGGTGTTACTCCTTGGTGACGATGGAAGAGCTTGCTTAGGTGGTTAGGCTGACGGATGCCGAAAGGATGAGACGACGTGCCACGGCATCGGCGGTGCCTTGGTAGTAGGAGGCGATAATGGTCAGGGTCTTTTTCATCGCCAGCGCGGCGATTTCCACCTGCCCGCGTTTTTCATCGCGGATGGCAGGCGAGTTGCAGAATCCGAAGTCGTCGGTATTGAGTGAGTAATCAATCAATGCGGCGTAATACTGAATCACCTGCTGGCTGGTGAACCCATAAAAGGTCAGGCGCACCGTGTCACGCATGAGCTGTGACGAAGGGAGCGAATGAAGCGGCGCAGATCCCGATCCCGTTGTCCCAGGCCAGCCATAAATCGGAAAGGCGCCGATGGCTTCCGTTAGTGCGGGCTCGATATGCGCCACGATGTAGGGCGGTTTAACATTGTCTGGCACGAGAAACGATGCATAGACCGGCGCCGCGCTGTTCTGTGCCAGCCAGATCGGCAGGCTATTGGACACAATCGGTTCAACGGGTAAATCAAGCGCAGAGGCGACTAGTTGCGAGGCGAGCGCCGGATACACCGCATAGCCGCTGTAGTGCCACAACCCGGACTGCTGATAGAACGATCCATGATCAGCAAAGGCGATCTGGATCGTCGCGCCGTCTACCGTCCACGCCCCAATCCACATCGTGCCGGGGCTGATGGCATTGAGCTGGGTTATTTCCTCGGTCGCTGTGAAAACAAAGCGATTGATGGCAATCGTCTGGTCTTCATCCTGGTGCCGGTCGGTGATGTAATGCAGCGAGCCGTTAAAGTCCGCTGTGTCGGCACTGGCCACCCAGAAAATATACCCGTCTTCGGAAAGCACCACTTTCGTGTATTGCGTGAAGACAATCGACTGATTGCCCGAAATGCTCGATACGCCCGCTGCCAATGCCGCCTGCAGCGGTGCCGAGGCGGCGGTGGCTTCAGAGAGCAGTGACATCAGTCAATCCATGCGCGGAAACTGGCCTGATACAAGCCGGTATCAATGAATGCTTGCCGTGGCTTGTTCTTCGCCGCGTACGGATGTTTCTTGCGATGATTCACACCTGCATCCGCCGCCTTTATCGGCTGGGTCGTCGGCAACGTGCGCTGCATCTCGCCGGAATCGAGGAAGTCGCGAAAGCGTTCTTCCACCTTGCCCATCGCGGGTTTCAGGTCGAGAAGGCTGATGTGATTGCCTTGCGCGATGCTCTCGATTGCGCCGGCCACTTGATTCACCAGCGTTTCAGCGATGAACCCCTCGTTTAGTTCAAGGAAGGTCCGCATGACGTGATAATCATTCTCCAGGTACTCGGCCACATCCCCGGTCGTCGTCACACCATCTTTGTCGCTGTAGCCGACATCCACGACGCCGAGGTGAAGTTGTTTCACGATACGTCCACCACAGTCGGACCATAGGACTGTGCATAGCCGAGGTATTGCCTCCCCCACGGCGTTTTCTGCACATCGATGTCCGAATACGTGAGGTTCTTCATGAACTCAGGCACCACCAGCGTCTGACTGGTGGCTTCGTCACTGCTTGATGCCACGCCACCTACCACAAAGGACATGAGTGAGAATTGTGTGCGGGCCGAAGTAAAGAACGTCTGCCCGGCCTGATCCTGTGCGATCGTGAGCAGGTGGTGCAGTCCGAGGTTGTAGACCGCGATGACATACAGTCCTTGCGGCATCTGCGGCACTGTGTTGGTTACGTCGAGGGCATAGTCGAACGCCCAGGTGTAGTAGTCCGAGTTAACCGGCAGAATCAGGGCTGTCACGCCCTGCCCTTGGCAGAACGTGATGAAGTCCGCCTGATTCGGTGTAAAGGGATTGACAAAGGCCATCAGCTGATCTTCAGGCTGTCACGGCCGTCTTCAGCGACACCTACCTTGAAATGGATGGCGTCCTTACTGGGTCGCTCGTTGCGTGGCGTGTCCTGATGTACTTCGACTTCAGTCACCTTGGCCATGCGCTTGTTGGTGCGCTTGTCCCGATTGGCCCGGTCAAAGCCCAATGCGGCCTTGGTAGCCTCATCGGCTGACCGCCGCTCCTGATTCTCCACCACGGCCTCGTGGCCAGAGAGAATCTGGCTTTCGGTGATGGCCTTGCCGATGCGGTACAGCAGGCCTGGAAATTGCTTCAGCTTGCTGTTGATCTCGGTCGCCGCGCGGGCGCCGTATTTCTCCAGCTGTTTGACGACGGAATCAATCTGTGCCGGATTCCAGTCGCGCCCCAATTCCACCTGCGTGCCTGAGGGAATGCGGGTGTAATAGGGTCGATTGGATTCCAGCACACGATAGTGATGATTCCAGTCTTGTTTGGTGGTGTTGGCGATGAACAGAGACATGAGGTTTCCCCTTAAAGGAAAAGCCCCTGGGATCCAGGGGCCGAGCATAAAAAAAGCTCCTTTCGGAGCCGCCAGAGTATTGCTGCGAAGTGGTATCAGTAAGCCATGCTGAGCAGATACAGGCCCTGCGGGCGGATACCCCAGCCGGAGGTGATACGAAGCTCCTGCACTTCGGTGATCGCGCCGTCCGGGGTTGGCGTCGGGATCTTCAGCGGAGCGGCCATGTCGGCATATTGCACGTTGACAGCCTTCATGTTCGGATTCACATCCGCGAACACGTTGGTGTTGATGCCATTGATGTCGGGCTGCTCGATCTCCGGCAAGGTCATGATCACCAGATCCGTACCGCCCGCACCCTTGCCGATCAGGGTGTCGTCGTAGAACCACTCGACGGTATCGCCATTGGCCTTGGCGGTCTCGCTTACGACTTCGGCCGTGGTAGCCGTGCCGGCGCCGGGACGCTGATACTGCACGACCTGCACGATGTTGGCATACCCCAACTGCAATCCAATCCGCTGCGGGCAGATGATCTTGATGTTGTTGCCTACCACCGCGCCGGATTGATACATGCCGCTCTTCAGCGCCACGATCTGACCGAGCAGCCACAACGCCATCTCGCCGTTGTCATAGGTCGTCACTGAGTCATTGCCGTAGCTGTCGGGTGGCAACGTGACCGCAGTGGCGCCCGCGGTGTTAACCAAACCTTCGCCATTGGCCGGGCTGAAGCCGTACAGCAACGCGGAGCGCATCTGCTGGAAGATGCCCTGACGCATGGCCAGGTCCTGCGCGTGCGGAAGCGAGATGTTGTAGTTGCCGGCCGCCGCCATGTCGTGATGGTCATAGATCGCGCGGGTGCGGATCAAGTAAGTCGGCGTGGAGAAGTAGCTCGCGGTCAGGGTTGCGCTGGGCAACTGGTTGAACGAGGACTGAGACGCCTGCACATCGGTACGCAAATCGAGCGAGTTGATGTAGACGTACAGGTCTTCGCTGCTGATCTTGACACGGGGCTTGCCACCCTGAAGCGCGGCAAAGGCGCCGGAGGGCTGGGCATACGTGATGATCAGGTCCGGTTCCGAAAAGCTCGGAGTCACCTTGGCCTGTGCGGGAAAGAAATTGCTCATAGCTCAGTGCTCCTTACAGAAGGATGGTGGCAGCAGAACCGGCGACCCACGTCACGGCACCTGTGCCGGAGTCGTAGGCAACAACCTTGCTGCTGGCGTTGATGGAGAGGATCTTGACGTTGAACGCGTTGATGCTGTCGTAGGGGATCAGCTCGTTGTTCGTGAAGTCCCACGACACCTGCTGGGTGATGGCATTACCATCGACCGCGGCAGCCAGCGCAGCACTGCACTTCACGCGGATGCGCGCCCCGCAACCCAGACGGAAATACGGAATCGTGCCGCCGCCGGAAGTGGTCTGTACCGAGTTGCCCGGCACGATCACCATGTTGTAGCCCTGGGTGAAAACGCTGAAGCCCGTGGTGGTGGCGTCATTCGTGGCCAGAGCCAGCGAACTACCCAAGACGCCTTCGCCAGTGGCTGGCACCAGTTCCTGAATCGGCAGACCGCCCCAGACGGGCTGGGTCACCGCCGCAGCGAGCACGCCGGAGTTGAGGTACATGCGTGACGACGGATCGTCAACGAAGTCACCCTGTACGAAGCCCTGAGTGGCCTGCAGAAAGGTGTTCTGCGGAGCCGACGTGAGGGCGGGGTTGAAAGAGACAGTAGCCATCAGTTGACTCCCTTGTTGTGGTTACGATTGATGGTCGCGACGATGCCGGGCGACTTGAAATGGGACAGCCAGGTGTCGATATCGCCGGTATAGCTGGTGACATCACGGCCAGCCGCATCGCGGCGGACGTGCGCGATCAGACGACCCTTGGGTGCATTCGCCGGGTTCATGGCGACCGCTTGCGCATCGGAGTAGATCAGACGCTCGATCGCATCGAAGGCCGCGCCATCCAACGAGTCCAGACGGGCATCTTTCATAGCTGCCGAGTGCTTCTGGAACTTCGCCGCCAGACGCTTGCGGTAGGCAATCGGGCTTTCGCCATGCAGCGGGGCATTGACACTATCGCCGAACAGACGGGCGACACCCTCAGCCTTGGCCTGCGCGGCGCTCAGGGCGTCACGGTCGGCGTTGGAAAGTGGCTGGGACAGGCCATTCAGGCGAGCATCCATGGCGCGGATCTGGGAACGCAGGTCAGCATTCTCCCGCGACTGGGAGTCCTTCCGATCCTTGCGCTCTTCCTTCTCTTCGTCCGAATCCTTGCGCGCATCCTTCTTCTCTTCCTTTTCCTCTTTCTCGCCCCTTTCCTCCTCGGAGTCCTTGCGAGCATCTTCGCGATCTTCGTCCGAATCCTTGCGGTCTGCCTTGGCCTTTTTCTCCTCAGCGACCTTGCCGGCGATCTTCTCGGCAGCTTCCTTGTCGTATCCCTCGCCCTCGACCTTCTTCTCCAGACCGTCGAAACTGTCCTTCTTGGCCGAATCGGCCTCGAACTTGTCGCCACCCTTGTTTTCGATGGCGTCCATACGGGCGCTCATCGAATCGAACCGCTTGCCCAACTCGTCAGCCCACGCCGGGGCCTTATCTTCGTTTGCCATGGTTGAATCCTCGTTGATGTTGACACCGTTAGGCGTGCCGCCCTTGTCCCATACGCCCTCCTCGCAGATGGCGAGATGGTCTAAATAGGACGGTTTACCCTCGATTAGCACCGTTTTGCCATCGGATAACTCGATGGTTTCAGTCGAACCGGCGTCACGGAAAACAACGGCCGGGCTTGTTGAGATGTGCGACGTCAGCATGAGCTGCGCCGCATCGTCATCAAACACTTTTGCAATGCCCCATACCTCATCACCTTTGAGGTAGGGCAAGATGACCATGCCAATGGCACGATCACGGTATTCTTTGGTATCGAGGATTCCCTCGGTGGGGTGCTCGAAGATCAATGGCAGCCCGTTGCAGCGCTCCACGAAATCATCGGACAGGAAGTCTTCCGGTGGCCGATATACGTACTCGTCCAGCGCCTGGCGATAGCTGGTGCCCGTACCCGTTACGCGGACATCGAATAGCCAGATGTTTTCGTATTGCTGCGGGCTGGAAAGCTCGCCGGCCATAATGGCCTTGGCGATATCCAGCTCGTGCATCTGGGCGGATTCGCCCGATCCCGCCGAGTCTTTGCGCGACTCTCTCGACTTTAATTCTTCCTCGATGAGGTTTTTAACGTGCGTTGAGCCAATTCCTTTGTCTCCGGTCTTCTCGATCAGCTCCAATGCCTTTTTTAGATGTTCGGTTTCCTTTCCTTTGAGGTATTCAGCTCCTGCAACATTCTTTCCTCCTTGGAGGGTATTGAATTTCTTTGTAAATTCATGAACGAAAGGAGCCGCCTTTGTTTCTTTCATGGCGACCGGCTCACTGGGGGATGATTTCTCGCCACCGGACCCGGACCCTGACCCGAACTTCCCATCTTCGGCACGGGGATGGGAAGCCTCCTCCCATGCCGCATCAAGACGCATACTGTCCATCGACACAAACTCCTCCCCCACACTTTCCGGTATGCCAAGCGTAGAATGGCCATGGGCTGCCGCTTCCATCGCGTTGTGTTGTTTCTCGCTGACGGACGGCATGGGTATGGGATGTCCTTGAGACTATTCGGAGTTGAAATGAAACGATTCGCTTTACTGCTCGCTCTACTGCCTGCCGTGGCCTTCGCCCAGCAGATGACGCACATGGAAAAGCTCATGGCTCAAGCCATGGCCAAGTCCGCACAACCCGGCTCGGGCGACTTCCCGGCCTCCTGTGACTCACCCATGGCCAACGATCAGATGATGCAGGCGATGCAACAGGTCGTCGGCAACCCGATGGGTGATGTGCTTGAGCAGATCGTCGTGACGCGCCAGGTAGGCGAGACCACCGACGACGGGTACTCCTGCATGATCGCAGCCATCTGGCGTGACCATGTTCGGCAGCATGGCTTGCTGTCCTTCATCAAGTCGCCCAATGGCGTGATTGTGAATTGGCACCCGTTCGGGTACTAAGCCGCCCTAACCCGCGTCTCACTCAGCAACTTGCGCCCCTTCTCGGTCAGCATGTCGTCGGGAAGGTCGCGTAGGTTCGTGTAATAGACGACGTAGCAGCGGCAATTATGTGTTATTATGTTGTTCGTGACATACCAGCCCATTCTTGTCTGGAGGTTGTACACATGCCCCGCAAAGTCAACCCTGTTAACGCTCACGACATTATCCGTTTGCGCAGCGAAGGGAAGAGCCTCCATGAAATCGCTGACTGCCTTGGCGTCTCCGTTGCAACCCTCCACAATCGAAGGAATGCGGGACTCATCCAATGGGGAAATCTCCCCAACATAGATCGGGTTGCATCCCTTGATGGCAGAAGCCTTGCGAAAGACCATCTTTCCGGGAAAAGCATTTTTTCGCTTGCCAAGGAAAGTGGAGTATCCCGAGCTTGCATTATCAAATCCATCCGCAGCGTAGGCGTTGAGCCTAGGCGTCAAAAGGAGGCGAACATACTCATAGCATCCAACAAGACGCCGGAACAGCATGCCGCCGGCGCTAAGGCTGCTAATGAGGCATGCAAAGGAAGAAAGGCCTCTATGGCTGAAAAAATCAAAAGGGCCGCCACGCGGTCTTGTATTGCCGGAATGGGTGAACGCGAAGTCTTGGAAGCCCTTATCAAGCGCGGTGTGCTTGCAGAATTGCAGTGGCCTTGCGGCCCTTACAATATCGACGTTGCCTGTCCTTCCGTCGCCGTGGAACTGCTTGGATTGCCCACTGCGCACCTCAGGAACCCCAGATTCAGCGAGCGAGCCAAATACCTTCGCGATCGTGGGTACTGCGTCATCCTTGTCCTTTGCCGAAACAAGCGTATTGATGACCTCACCAACGCGCTTGATCACGTCGTCTCCCTTGTTCAAGATGCCCAGAGCTTTCCATCCATGCGAAGTAAGGACTGGATGATTCGGTGTTCCTCGAAGCGTCTCCCCAGAAGCCGTGACAACCTCAATGAGCTCTCCGACATACCAGCGTCGATACGCTATTTCCACACCGTCAGCGAATGGCACCACTGAATCGCCCGGAAAACAGAAAACCTCCTCACCGGCTCCGGTCATCTCGTCCAGATAGCCGGCGCCCTTGTGTAGCAGACCCTTTTCCATGGCCCAGCTGCCGCGCATGGCGTAAACCTTCTGGTCGCGCTCCTTGTGGTCGGGCCGGTAGTCATACCCCGCCTGCCGCCAGTGCGAGCGCCACATGCCAGCGATGGCCTTGGTATCCGCGGCAATCACCGCGTCAATCGAGGCCATGAGCTTGTGGCCCTGGTCGATGGCCACGCGCCTTTCCTCGAATGTCACCCGGCGCAGCGCCTTGGTGATGTCCGCCTTGACCTCGCGCTTGTCCACTACGCGCGATCCACCCTCAGGGATGGAACTCGCCCAGCCAGAGAACCGCTGGAGTGTCCGGTCGACCATCTGCTCGCGGTTTAGCTTGATCAGGTTGGCGCTAGCCACAATCCGGCGGGACAACTCGTCGCGCAGCTGCGGTTTCAGATGCTGGATAGTGAACCGTGACGCATCCGGATGTCGGCGCTTGATGGCGGTCGGAGTCAGGACGCGCTCGAAACTGGCCTCCAGCGACCGCTTCAGATGCTGGTGGGTAACCTTCTCCGATGGGAGCTGTTCCTCAGCAGCCTTCTGCAGACGCTTCAGCCACAGGTCTAGAATGTGGGGGTCAGCGAAACCGTGCTCGGTGAAGTGAGCGATGGCGCTTGCCAGCAGTTCGAGGAAATTCACCGACGCGCCTTCTTGAAGTCGGAAAGGGCGAAACTGATACCCTTCGGGAGCCGGGAATCCATCCGTTTGTTCTGCCGCTCCACATCCTTCTCATTCGGCGCCTCATTCACCGGCTCATCACCACCCATAGGCGGTGCAGGTGGCTCATAGGAGGCCAACGCATCCAGATCAAGCGTGAGTGGCGCGGAGAACATCAGATCGCGCTCGTTCATCACATCTGCAAGCCAGCCCGCCAATACCGCCTTGTTTTCCGGGTCCATGACGGGAGCCATGACCTCAAACACCGCGATAGCGGACTTGGCAATGATGTCGTCTACCTTGACCTTTTCGCTATCCGGCTCGGTCAGCAGGTTGGGCCACACGGCGGTGAAGGCGTTCTTCCACTCATAGAACGCGGTCTCGAAGGGAACGTCGCCCAGCTCACCTGGATACTTGCGCTGGAGCGAGGCATAGAACTCCGGGTTCCACGCGCGGTGCATGACGATGTTGTCAAACCATGCATAAGCAGGGTTCATCTCCAATCGCTTGCCGGCGATGTAGGTAGCGATCTGCTTGGCATCCTCGCTTCCTTCACCAAAGCCCTCGGCCAGCGTCTCATCATTCAGCATGCTTGCAGGCATGTTGTCGGAGCTGGCGATGTTCTTCAGGATGTTGTTGCGAGCGAACTCGGCGGCATCCTTGAGATTCTTCAGGTCGATGGACTGAAGATCCTCGTCAATGCCCATCGAGATCACATTGCCCGTTTTGGCACCCTTGATGGCCTCGCGCTTGAATCCGAAGAAGCCACGCGTTCGCTGGTCCACAATCGAGCCAGGCTGTTTCATTTTAGCAACGAGAATGCCAGCCTTTTCCGTTACTGCCTGATCCGTGATCATCGACTGCACATAGGACTTCAGCGGGTACAGTCCACGCTGATAGACTGAACGACCGACGAAGCCAAAGGCGGAGTTGGTCCAGTCGATATAGATGGGCTGCTCGTTGGACATCACCAGCGAGCGGCTGGGGTGGTAGTTCTTGCCGGCCACACTCAGATAGCGCGGGGTCATGAAGTCCGGCGCATTCGGGTCTTGGTTGAGCGTAAGACTGCCGGCCGTGTTCAGCGGATCGGCAATGTTGAAATACAGGTCACGTTTCCACAACTCCTCGAGCGGTATCGGGCTCGTGGTCGGGATGTCAGGGCAGACCATGATGATCGAGGAAATGCCATATACGCGTGACAGCGTGGCAAGATTCTTGATCAGGGTCGTCGCACCCACACCACCGATCCGATCCCATTCTTTGCGGAAGGCGCGCACCAGATCCTCTTCGGGACCTCCTGGAATCTCGATCTCTCGCTGTTGGCTCTGCGCGATCGCTATGGGCTTTTCAGCCATCTTCGCGCCCAGCGGGTGATAGGTGTAGATCGTCTTGGCGATCTGATATGACGGGGCGCTACCGGGCTGGATTTCATCACACAGCAACAGGTCGATCAGTGCTGGAGAGAGGCTATTACCCACCCCAAGCAGGGCCGGGCCGCTCTGATTGGTGTCGGTTGATGCCATGAATCAATACCCTTCGGTGTCGCCCAGGCTGATGGCGACGCCATACGTGAATGTATCGAGAAGATCGCGGGGGCCGTCTTTCTGACCCATGCGGAAGCTGCAGACCTGCGAAATAAAATGGTTGCGCGTCTGGCCCTTGTAATTGACCGTCTTGTCGTGCGCGTAGCGGCTGATCTTCACCTCGCCGCGATAGACATAGCCTGAGACCGACAACGCGCGACCTTCCTTTCCCATAGCGACCAATGCACCATCAATGGGTGCTGCCGGCCATCCGCGCCGCTGTGCCTGTTGTAGCAACACG
>Ga0307375_10001943_pt1 | contig 21756 bp, 19 predicted proteins | sample TR1MG_FD_202531 | JGI IMG/M metagenome (GOLD analysis project Ga0307375, IMG submission 202531) | Soil microbial communities from Risofladan, Vaasa, Finland - TR-1 | ecosystem: Environmental > Terrestrial > Soil > Coastal area > Acid sulfate soil | place: Finland: Risofladan, Vaasa | collected...
GTGCCATCCTTTTTCAGTCGTAGCGGAGATGATCCGGATCCGTTGAAGAGCAGGAGGAGGCTTATGAGGGCGCAGGAGGTTTGGAGAGGAGAGATGCGCTTCATTCAGCGATTAAATGGTCTTACAAGTGGGTGGTCATAGGGTAGAATCCATAGAGCGCAATGTGGCGCACCGAGGTGATGGGGAAAGGGAGATGCTGAAGCAGGAGCAGAGGGGAACAATCTGCTTTTGGGGGAAACTGATTCGGAGAGACGTCTACGCCGGCCGCTTGCGACTCTGGGGCTCTGCGTTCGCACCTCGATCGATCGCGATGGCCGGCCCAGCCCAACAATCACTCCCAAAGTCGTCTTGTCTCCCGCATGAGACCAATTGGCATGTCCTCAGAACACAAGTCTCAAGTTTTAGTTGTCGTGGTTACAGTTAACACAGGGTTTCCACCCTATCGGAGCGAGCATGCGAACGACAAGAATGGCAAATACTTGGGCAGGAAGGAGTAATCGACACTGTCTCCTTCTTTAATGCCTCTTGGGAACAAGTTACATGGTGGAAGCGAGAGATGCCAAAGCATTGGAGGGAAGAGAAGAGCCATGTCTGGTCGATTCGCGTCCAGTTCCAGTTCCGATGTCGATAGGATGTTCAGTTGCTCAAGACCTCTTGGAAGTGCTGCTATGTGGTCGTCGGTGAGGTCTTCTATGATGATTTGTCATGACAGGAGTCCTTTGGGAAGGTGTAACAGAGCATCAATCTTGCATAACTCCTTGGCCTCGATACTCAGAGAGATGAGGGTCTGTAGGGGCTGTATCACTCTCTTCATCATTGAAGCACTGATAGATATGAAATCCAACGTCAAATGAGTGAGACGAGAAGGTAAGGCGAAGGGAATCTCATCCTCGCCTATGGCTCCAATTCCGCATCGAAGAAGAGGACTTTATGTGAAGCTTCTATAGACTGCGGAAATGGCGATGAAATCTCCCGTTCCATCGTTTTGGCAGGCATGTTGGACCAACGAGTTTGGTTGATGACCAATCGACGCAATTCGGGCAAGGATCGCCACCCTCTACTTCCTTCCTCTCCATCCGAGTCTGTGGCGACGGCTATTGGCTCCATCAGTGTTGGTATCTCTAGAGACGTCAAAGATGGGGGTAGAAGTTGGGTATTCCCAATATGATCCCCCACACAAACGTTGTAATGATTCCGGCATTCAGCACCATCGTTGGTGCTTCTAACACTCTTAAATTCGGTGGGAGATAGATAGAACAGCTCTGAGGTCTGATAAACATGGAGCAATCCACAGTAAGCTCAACGAGAGATGGGGGAAGCAATGGAAACCAGGAGTGGTCGAATTGGCGGAGGAAGAGCTTCAGCGTGCGCAGCGTGCGAGGAAATGATTGCAAAGTAGCCGTTATAGCGTCCTCATATCCGTCTTGACTCTTGTTGAGGGCAAGGTTGAATGAAGTGAGTGAAGCAGGCCACTGAGAGGCCAAGAAGAGACCCGGGAGAAATCCGAACGAAAGTTGGCACTCCACGTGCGCAGCCGCGGCATTCGCTTGATTATGGCAATATCTTCATCTGTATAGATCCTGAATACCAATGTTGAAAGGTGTTCCAGGCGCGAGAGTTGCGGTAGAGAGTCGGAAAAGAGGCGGAGTTGGACGTCCGGCGGAATATGCGCAGATCAAAAGTCGGCGAGTGGCGAGTCTCGTTCCACGGTCCAGGGAGGAGGTCAAATGCATTTCCAAAGCTCAATTCCAATTCTCTAAGCGATTTAAAGCCCAGGCACATGCCATCGACCGAAAATATGCGAGTACACAGGTGAGAGCGCACGAACAGCGATTCGACGCGAGGGAAGGCGTTGCGCAGCAGATTTGGCCACTGAAACTGCCTTGTACGCAGCATATTGTAGTCCACTACACGCACAGCACCGCCTTCTCCAAGTTTCGCACAGAGAGTTGAGGATCCACACAAGTACAAACGGCCAACGGAGGGGAAATCGAGTAGGGAGGAAACTTCGGTCAACGCATCGGCAGAGAGGGCGGCAGCGACGTATCGAACCCAGAAACAGCTGGAAGAACTCGAGGAGAGTGGATTTTTGGGGAACTGAGGAGCATGAGAAGTAGATATGGGATTGAGAGAGGCGTTCGAAGAGTCTTCGGAAGAGTCGATTCCGAGAGGAGAGTTCTCTCACAATCTCCTGGACCCACATCATGTTCACTAGAACCCAATTGGGCGCCATCGTGTTGCTCACGCTTATTGCGAGTGCATATGCAGTGAAAGACGAGAAGGAAGTGCGCGCAAAGATAGCTGGAAGCCTCGCGATTGCGAGACACTTCGCCAGGTTGCGTCCTGAGAACAACGCTTGCATGGTGTGCACTTTGATTGTCACCATTGTTGGTACGATTCATTTTACACTCCATTTTCTTCTGAAACATGTGTCTGCAGCCGATTACTAACGCCTACACATGCGAATCTTTGGCCCCTCGACGGCAACTCCCGAACCGTCACGCACTTGCCCCTCCTCCGAATACATGCTGCTCTCTGATGGCCCCTCTCGACTCTCGATGGACTTATTCGAATTTTAGAGGGACTTGCGAAGGGACAATCTGGACCTATTGACGAGTTCATCTCGAAAAAGCTCTGTCCTCTCCTCCCGGGCTCCTACCAGTACATGTGCGAGTATGTGGTCGTCAACTATGGTCCCCTTAGTACGTTTCCACCATCTCACACACTTTTCCGATGTATTTGTTGAGTAACTAGAACGCTGAAGGTGATGAGAGACCCCTCAACTCTGAACCGTTGCCCTCCACTCAGGTCTGCCTGGAAATTTCCAACTTCGACTAACCCCGTGAAACCCGATTCCAACCACCGAATTCCTCTCGTTCCCAATCCCACCCTCGCGCACGATGTCACCAGTCATCAGCATGTTGGAGCAAAGGGCTAATCCTGACGATATCTGCGCTGCTTTGCAGATCTGCACGAATCCCTCCTGCCGCCTCTTCCCTCGTTCGAATTTTGTCGCTGGTCCTGAGGCTGAATCGTTCGCCACACGTCTACAGTCCGATAAACTGATCTCTGAGTTGAAGGATTTGCTTGCCTTCCCCGGAAAGTCCTCTTCTGGAGCCCGCAAGTCCAGCTCTACCTTTGCGCCCTCCAGCGTCCCAATGCCCTCCCCTCATAAGGTTCTTCCGTACTTTGACGTTGATGGTGACTACTTCTCTACTGTGCCTACCCTGCGTGGTTACAATTGGCGTGGTCAGGACTGCAATGATTTTGATGCGTCCGTTTACCCCGGTCGTCGTTCCGCCAGTGGCGAGTCCGGTTCCGATTACAATTGCAATGGTATCTCTGGTGTTGATCCAGGGAGTGGCAAGTCCTGGAAGGACTTGTACTGTCAGAATTCTGGTCAGTTGGGTGTCGCGGTGATGGGAGGCAGTGCTTGCTCTCATTTTGCGATTCGTGACAAGTGGGTGCGCTTTTCGAACATTAGCGCACATACGTATTCTGATTTGGTGCAAGCGGCTGAGAATGAGTTGGATTGGCCACACAAATCGTGGGGAACTGGTTACGATACCTGGAGTGACGAGGGCGAGATCTCTTCGATCTATTTGAGTATGCGCGACCGCAACCTCTGCAACCATCGCGATTATCAGCAATTGGGAGTGAACGGTTACGACTCCTCTGACGTCTTGGCGGCGGTGGAAAGTTTGGCTCGTCATCAGCAGCTCGATCACCCTATGACTGTCTTCCACTCCCCCCTCGGCGATGATGTGTGTAACATGCACGTCGAAAACACGTTTGCGTACATGACGACCCCGGAGGAGTTCAGGACGTGGGTGTACGGCACGTTGAAGAAGTTGGACCAAATCCTCCCGCAAGGCTCACACGTCATGTTCGTCGGTCTCGTCAACGGATCCATCTTGTGGGACACGCTACACGACAGAATGCACCCATTCGGAGTCACGTACCCGCAACTCTACACGTGGCTGCTCTGCCTTGGTTCGAACCCGTGCGTCGGATGGCTCAACCCGGACGCCAAGACCAGAGCAATGTCTTCCGAGCGCGCAAAACTGCTCTCAGACCAATATCCGATCATCATGCAAAAGCACCAACACGAGTTCAAGAATTTCGACATGGCATTCTACCCATTCCCTCTCAAGCCAATCTTCGACAAATGGATCGCTGACGGAAAAGACCCGGCACTCCTCATAGAACCCGTAGACGGATTCCACCCTTCAACCATCGCCAACTCTCTCGTCGCAAAGTGGCTCACACAACACATGGAGAAGGAGCACCCGACCTTCCTCGGACCAATCAACCCTAACAACGCTGCCATCAGGGCAAAGTTCGGCAACCAGGGAGGATACTAACTTTTCAAGAAGGGTCACTTTGTGGACAATCGAATGCAGTGTATGGATGGACAAGAGTGGTTCAACGTCAAGAGACAGTCCAACTCGACTCTTGACCAATCACACTAATGTACCCCAAATTGCATCACACCCATAGTATTCATTGTCTGCGCACCATTATGAACTCAGAACGTATGTTGAGGGCAGACAAGGGAGGGGAGCGTCAGCATGTCCGAAACACATCCACAGTGATTCATTGAAGTTTCGGTGGCAAAAACCGCGCGTATTCCTGTTCCATGATTTGGGTTATGGTATTCCAAATACATTTTCCAATAGTACACTACTGTTACTTACTTACACGCATGCGGGGATTGGGAGTGATCGAGTCTCACTGATGTCTTCCATGTCTTCCTTGTTGTTGGTTCTGATGATTGTGATGATGGTGATGCTGCCTTTGAATTGGCGGTTGTTGATGTTGTTGATGGTGGTGGTGGTGGTGAAGTGGGTTGAAATGGGCGAATACGACGACTGCGCCGGCGTTGAGCTGTCGAAGGAATTGCTGAGGTTGTTGCTGTTGAAGCAGTTGTTGCTGTTGCAGCTGTTGCTGTTGGATTTGGTGTTGATACTGGTTGTAATAGACAGAAATGCGCCGGTTGTTGGCAATGTGTTGAATGATGCCTTCTCTCAAGCAAGTGAGGACAACTTCTTCGAAGGTCTTTGTCGTTGTCTTCGTTGCCGCCGATACTGCTGCAGCTGCTGGTTCACTCTGCAAAGACTCTAATGAAGAAGGAATAAGGAACCCAGTTGAAATCGGCGACGGTGATGGGGCACCAGTGGACGCAGAAAGTTGCGCATACACCCCCCTCGCTCTGTTGACGAACGGCGTGATGGTTATTCCAATATTTGAAATGGCCAACAGCAATCTGTCGAAATCCGCGTGTTCCAGCCACGTCGCAGTCAATCCGACCGCTCTGCAGAAGACGATTCTCGACGCGCCTGTGTAAATGTCTATGCCTTCCATGAACGTCGCCCTCTCCTCATCGCTCCATCGTTCCTCAATGTTCAAGAATCGGATACCACGAGCCTTGCAACTCTCCAACAACAACTCCAAACCGGCAAGTTTCACCGCTTCGTTCCTCTTCATCATCCTATAGATCCATTCCTGACGCTGCAATGTATTCCACTCTCTCACGATATCAATGATCTTCCCTTGCAACACGTGGTCGGGTTGGATCGGAAAGTGGATCGGTTCGGCACAAACTGGACACTCGGGCTTTTCGATCGCTAGCGCCTCCACACATCCATCACACATCGCGTGGCCGCAACCAATGGTAGTAGGGTTCAACATCAAGTTCTTACAGTACTTGCATTGCAGAGGAGAGTCATCGGAAAACGGGAAAATGGGCTCGATTTCGCGTCGCGCGCGACAAGCCTCAAACAGCGCCTCCTGACGACTCGCAATACGAGCACACGCCTCTTCATCGCTCACCACTTCCATCAAACGACTTTCCACATCCAAAGCATCACCGTCGGAAGCAGGATCGGGAGACGAAGTTTCCGATCGAGTTTTCTGTCTTGTCACACGATTAGCACCATGAATGGCAGAAACAGAATGCACAAAGCCAAGTCGATGTACATGGGTGTTCGAGGAACTGGACGAAGACGCTTGAGTATCGTCGATAGGAGCAGCACAAAACCGTTTCGGCAAAGAGCCCGCTGGCCACTCTGAAGAGTCCGCCAATTGCGTCATATCGCGATTATCACCACCGATGCCATCACCTTCAACTGCTTCATTCATAATATCGCCATTCACTGCTGCTTGAGGGTGTGTTTCTTGATAGATGTCTCGCTTCCTCTTTTTCGAGTTTGATGCGGTCTGTTCCTCTTGTTGTTCCATGGAACTCATCAACATCGAATTAGGAGACGATGAAGAAGATGTCTTGTTGGCAGAGAGGTCAAATAGCGGCGTTTCAGAGGTCGGAAGTCGCAATCCTTCTGTGGTGCCACTCTCCACTGTGTCGTCTTCTGATTCCTCGTCATTTGTAGAGATGCCAATATTCCAATGCGGGTTTGTTCTGAATTGGTACTTGAACTCGGAATCAGGTTGCTCGAAAATCGCTCCAATCGGTCGATTGCCTCCGCCCCCAAATACGACCATGTCTCCATCGCATAACACTGCCTCGTGCACTTTACGATCATTGACGAATACGCCATTCACACTACGGTTGTCTCGAAGCTTCCACTGATGATGCGAATACACAAGATGGGAATGAACTCTCGAGATCATCCTCGGGACTCGAGTGCTATCCAAATGACTAAAAGTACAGAAGAAGAAAGTTAGCTTTATGCAGAATGGCAACGTTCGAGAGGGAGAGAGGACGGAAGGAGCACTTGAACGACAGAAACTGGCCATCGAAGTTTGGACGAACGGACGCATTTCGTATCTGGCCTCGAGAGAGATCGCCAGTGGTCGCGACGCACGAAAAGCGATGGTATAAGGGAAGAAGAGGCAAATGTAGGTCGGGAGTGGGGGGTCACGTACACGTCTACAGCATTGCGCTCGCGTCCAATCGCCGTTTCGAGTTTTTTGATGTGTACGAGAGCAGGGATGGAATCTTGGACTGTAAGTGGCCCTGCGAGGATAGATTTGCGAATGAGATGCGCAGGACAACAGCTGAGATCGATTTCATGTTCATAGCGCTGAGGAAAGAGCCGGGCGAGAAATGGGCGAAAAGAGCCGAGCGATGCCCGGTCTGGGGTTAGCATTATGTCGAGTTACGAGACAAATCCACTATGATTCACGCGTGTGCAGTGCAATAGACTGGCGTTTAGGGGAGATGAATGGCTAGGTAAGGGAGGAGGGAGTGTGAGGAAAGGACGAGAGCTTCACGTACCTGTTTCTCTGCTGTTTGAACTTCTGGCGCCTCGACAACCACCGCCATGCGTTATTTACAAACACTTCAACAAGTGACGATGGGTCGCCTGGTCGTTCAGATCACATTGAAACCTGCAGGAGGGCGATTTGTCAGCGGAGCGCTTCTCTCTGTGTGCCGCTTTGGCATTTCTCCTTCCACGCCCCTTTTCAAGCTCCAAAGTACTGCTACTTGCCTAGTGTGCCTTGAATAACGGTCGCAGGCCACGTCTTGTATCGTATTTCGTTTGTACTGCACCGAGAGAAGGTAATTGAAGGGAGAATTGGACTTCGGCGTGAGATGTTGGGAGAGTTGCCCTTGCGGCGTACATTCTGCGATTGCGTTACAAGTCTGGCAGCCCAAGTGCCTTTCGTTGGATTTGCACGATCTTGTAGTCCACTTCGTACTTGGGACCGACGAGTTCAGGTCGCGCTCTGAGCTTGTAAACGGCGCTCTCTCTCGTCTCCTGCGTCCTGACCACTCTGTGGAGTCCTGCTTTGAAGGTGTTCTTCGCGAGCTGTTCTAAGGTGTCTCCGGCCATGGCGATGACGAATTGTTGGTAAGTTTTGCCGAGTGCGCCCGCCTGTTCGTGAACAGCGCGTTCGATTTCGATCCAGGCGTTGAGCTTTTGGTCGAAGAAGTCAAGTGCCGGTACTGCCGATACTGGGATGAAGGAGATGATGCCCGAGTCGGTGTGTGTCGGGTGATTGAGTGCCCACTTGCTGCGCGTGGTTTCGTTGTTGTGGTAGAAGAAGAGGTCGAGATTCGAGGAGGAAACGTAACCGTCTGGCAGAAGCTCCGAATACACCGTCGTACCCTCGCCCTCTTCTCTCACGCTGGGGAAATCGAGTGCCAGAATCTGCTCCTTGGTCAAGGTCTCCATAGCGACGCGCTTGGCGCCAAGAGGATCGAGAATGTCGACGATGCGACAGAGCGGAACGCCAAGCGACGGCGCGAGCTCCAGCAGACACGCACGGCCAAGCAAATCCAATTGTGTGTACACATCGAGAATGTCGACACCAAAGTCACTCGAAAAGTCGTAACGGCCGGGGAAGGGAAGACCAGCGCCCTTGCCACCGCTTCGAGCCTGGAAATAGTACTTCAGATCTGAAACCTCGCTTATGCCGTGCGTATTCACCGCATGACATTGCGCATACTTCTTCTTCTCCTCGCGCGGCAAACCGAAAAAGTGGGACTGAGAAGCACGAAGACGATTCATGGCAGAGAAACACGCAGGGGACATTTCAAGGATGGCGTAACCCCGTACTTTCACCGCTGCAAGGCCCTCACCAAGTACATCAGCCAAAAGAGTCATCGGAGCAGCTACAGCAGGCTCAAGGCCACCTTCTGCGACCGGTTTGGAAGCCATAACGAAACACACGAGAGAGAGGTAAGCCTCGGAATGACCGGGGTGTGCTTGCTTGCTTGGTGCTTGGTGCTCACCCGTTTCGGCGGCGAACCAATAAGCAGGGACCGCACACAAAACATTTGCAAATGGCAAAATACCAGGTCTCTCCACAAACTTTTGACATACTCGACCGACCCACTTCTCCACTTATCGGGCAACGTCGTGTCTTATATAGGGAAAAGCCTCACCTTAGGGGGGAAATCAGGCGAAATTCGGCGGTCATCCATCTCCTGCAATTGCGGTTCCTCCACGTGACTAAATCCTCCTCCAATGGAATGTATGCACTCCTCGCGAACAAATAGAGGGTTTCTTGGTAGGGAAGCGTCGGGGATCAAGGGCGCGATGGAGGGTGTTCATTTGAATTGCGGGACAAGCGTTTGTCACACACTCTCTGTGTGCGTGTGCTTGAAGGAGCTCTTGTGTCTAGTTTACAACTTGTTCTTCCACGATCTATTCGGGTTTCTATGGGTAGTTGATTCGAGTTTGACGTGTGGCAGTAGCTCAGCGGTTCGCTTCAGCATTTGAATCATGTGTTCCGGGTTTCGTAGGTGTAGTCCGTCAATCCTATTGTCCTTGAAGAATTGCATGTTGGCGGGAGACATGACAGACCACTTTTCGCGGATGCAGAAGATGGTGAAGTAGATTTGGTTGAGGGCGTACTGTTGTTCAAACTCCTCGAAGGTAAAGTCTTGCACATTCTCGTGCTTTACAAGCGCATTGTAGTACGTCCTTAGCAGATCCATTTCGAAAGCCGTGTAATGGGGGTACTGCTTGTCTCTTGTTGCTCCTGGGCACTGAGTGTCGAGGCTCCATTTCCGATTCTGCAAACTGAGTGAGGTGTAGATGAAGTAGGCTACGTCTGTGGCGCAAAGACCTCTGCCCATCCACTGCCAATCGATTGCGTAGGGTTTCAAGGGTCGTTGATGCATGTCGATGAAGATGTTCGAGATCTTGTAATCGCCGTGTATCACCGTTTTCGGTTCTGCTGCATGTACAGTATGTGTGATTCTCTCGATTTGCTTTGCTAACAAGTCTTTCAACTTCGAGGCTTCAGGGTACTCCTCGAGGATGATGGGAAAGTTGGATAACGCAGAATCAAAGACCTCCGGAATCGCCTTGTGATGTGACATCTCCTTGTCGCCTAACCAGTATCCACCAAAGCTCCAAAGCTTCTTATCGGACTTAAAACCAGTATTATGCCAGAATTGGGCGTGTAGGTCGGCAAGATTCGTGAGTAGGGAGGATGCTTGCTCCGGAGTGAATCCCTCCGGTTCGCCATTGTCGCACTCCGATAGATCTTCCATGATCATCAGGAACCGCACATTGTAGTAGTCGTAGTAACTATAGTAACATTGCGGGATTGGAACATGCACTTCACGAGAATGGGTCTTGTAAAATTGCAACTCAATCAAGTATCCATGCAGACGATACGCCAGCTCCTCTATGGTCGCGCCAAAGCTAACAGACGGGAAATACGGTTTCAAGAATAGGCCAAGCTTCTGAAAGGCGGTCACGCCTGAAGAACCATTCACTTGCTTGATCACAACCGAGGATGGGAAACGACGATTCGCATGGCCTGTATACTTCACATTCGCCCTCGCCACTCGAAAATGTACACCACCTATATGAGAACAACAAAAGGAGACAACATCGTCAGATCACTTGTGCTGAGACGAAGGGAGCAACAACAGGATGCCTATGCGTCGCTCTCTCCATCTCTCTCTCTCTCTCTCTCCATGCCTCCTGCTGCTCTCTGCCTACACAAGACGGACGCACCTTTGAGGGAGGTCATCTCCAAACTCTCTATTTTGGCAGAAGAAGGTATGACACCTCCCTTTTGAAGCGCCTTTGCTAGCAAATCAGGGGAGAAGTCCTCGGGACGGGCAGGAACGGCGAACTTCTTAGCCTGCGGTTCGCGGGCTCAACACAAAACACACCCTAGCGTCAGCCTACGATCTCACTGCAAACGGAAGACCAGCGCTTCGAACAGAATTCAATGTGGAACACAAATCTAGAGGGGAGAGTGAGGTGCTACGGATCCAATGAAGCACAAAAACAGCCAACAGCCTACGCGCCCAAGTCTTGCTTCACAAATGGAACCCGTTCGGACTCAGATCGGGTTCTACGGGAACGTACAGGTTTGGTGACGGTCTCTACGATGGCCTTAAGCATGATGAGACCGGAAATAATGATCGCAACACAGCTACCAAGTACCAAAAGCAGACGATTCTCCATCTCAACGACGTGGACCCTTTGGAAAGCAATTCGCCACCAAACGAGGACTGAAGTCTGTTAGGCACCGAACTAGGATCGAAGGTTTGGCAGGCGCCAGTATAGGACTCAATGAAGCAGGAATGCCAACAGAGACGCAAAGCCGGGCGCCGACCGCGCGGAGCTCCGAATCTCTCCTCTCTCTCTCGCTCTACCGTTTCTCTCTTCTCTCTTGCCGTTGTCTCAGCAGGACTAGGCTTCCCAAGCCTGTTGCCATTTCTCCCTCCATGGATGTCGATGCTGCGCCCTCTGCCGATGTGGAGCGAAAGGCATCTCACGCCCACCTTGTCCTCCCAGGCGAGGTTATCACCGAGGAACCAACTTCGATGAGAGGCCACGGCACTTACCTTTTGGATGGCAAGATCGTTGCTTCTGTTGCTGGTATTGTTGAACGTATTGGTAAATTGGTTTCCGTTCGTACTCTGAGATCACGGTATGTCCTCTGTTTCTCTTGGGAATCGTATTGTGTGCTGGTTTCAGGTCGTTTTTGGATCTCGTTCGTCGTTTGCCCGTTTCCTCAATTCTAACGCGTGTTTCACTTGTCCAATTGCGCAGATACAATGGTGAAACAGGTGATGTTGTTGTTGGTCGTGTAGTGGAGGTTGCCAACAATCGCTGGAAGCTTGATGTGAATGGTCGCCAGCACGCCGTCCTCCAGATCGGTTCGGTGAGCTTGCATGGCGGTGTTCACCGTCGTCGTACTGTAGATGATGCGCTTCAAATGCGTAGTTACTTTGTAGAGAACGACATACTGGTAGCAGACGTGCAGAGCATATACCACGACGGAGCAGTTGTCCTCCACGTCCCAAAGTCCTATCACAAGCTCGAGAATGGCGTCTTCACTTCTGTGCCCCCATCTCTCGTCAGAAGACTCAAAACACACTTTTGTACACTTTCGTGTGGCGTTGACGCAATCCTAGGCAACAATGGGTACATATGGCTCACTCAATCGCTCTCCGAGGACGAGATCGAACTCAGGGAACAGGAGGACTCTATTCGGACTCCCAAGCCCATACAACGAGACACAAGACTCGCTATTGCAAGAGTAAGAAACGCCATCGCAATTCTCGCGCACTACTACCTACCAGTACATCCGGACACCATCATGCACATCTTCAACAACTCACTCGAGCACAGTGTCTCGGACCTCCTAAAACCCGAAATAATGCAAACCGTTGTAAATGGCATTGAAGCTGCTGAACCCGTTGTATAATGTAGAGAGAAAACCACAGCGATCAAAGTCTCCGTTCAACTTTGGGACAGTTTAGGCGAAATTTCAGAAAAGTTGGACGAACTTGCAGGTCCTCGAAGATCCTCCCCTACGCCTCAGTCGTCTCTGTACGTTCCAACTGTTGTTCCGACATGATAGCTATGCTTCACTAGACTGTGTTGTTCGGAGTATTGATGGATCCACGATCGCTGACTATGAGCTTTTGGCCCTTGAAGGTTTGGCTGCTTTGAGAAGGCTCACTCGTCCCACCACTGTCATCTGTCATCCCTTTGTCGTCGTGCTTTTGCAATCTTAGGTGAGGATGGGTATCAAGAAGCAGGTTGACAGTCGCATAAGGACGCTCATCGAGAATGGTGTTTACAATCACCATCGTTCGTTCTTCGTGATTGTTGGCGATCATGGTAAAGAGCAGGTCCGTGTTCTCCTCTTCGTTTTACCTTGCCTTCCTTCTAATAGTCCAACCACGGAAGATGGTGTTTCGTTGCTATTCGCTCCGATTCTTCCGCCGCTCTTTTGCCCTCCAATTCTTGGCTTCCTTTGTGCTCCCTCCTGTGTTCTATGTGTGTTCCTGCTTCTTCTTTATCCTGTGTGTCCAATTCTCAGTGTAGAACTCCCTTCTAACGTGATCTGCATCCGAATTCTAGGTTGTAAATCTGTACTACATGTTGACGAAGGTTTTGACTAAGACGCGCCCCCCTGTGCTGTGGTGTTACAAGAAGGACCTTGGTTTTACAACGAATAAGCAAAGGCGCATGAAGCATTTGAAGAAGGCAGTGACCAAAGGCTTGCCGACGGTGTCGGACGATCCCTTCAGTCTGTTCATCACTAGTACCCCCGTTCGCTGGACTTACTACAAAGATACTCATAAGGTGCTTGGTAATACATTTGGCATGTGTGTTCTGCAGGATTTCGAGGCGATTACCCCCAACATTTTGGCGCAGACCATCGAAACTGTTGAGGGTGGTGGCTTGGTGATTCTCCTTCTCCAAACGATGTCCTCTCTGAAGCAATTGTATGAAATGACTATGGACGTGCACTATCGCTTCACCACCGAGTCGCATCAGGACCTTAAGGCGCGATTTAACGAGCGTTTCCTTTTGTCGCTCTCCTCCTGCGCTCAATGTCTGGTAATGGACGACGAACTCAACATTTTGAATGTATCCAGGACGAATAGAGTGATACTGCCTGTGCCGAAGCGTGCAGAGATTGAAGAGGAGGCGCCAGAGCTCATTTCGCTGAAGCGCTCGCTCCAAGACACTGAAATCGTCAATGCGCTCATCAACTGCACCAAAACGCTCGATCAAGCCAAGGCTGTGCTCACCTTCATCAACGCTATTTCGGAAAAGACACTTAGGTCGACCGTGACACTCACTGCAGCGAGAGGAAGAGGAAAATCTGCGGCCCTCGGTTTGGCCATGGCTGCCGCTGTTGCTTTCGGTTACTCCAACATCTTCGTCACGTCACCCAGTCCAGAGAACCTAAACACGCTATTCGAGTTCATATTCAAGGGATTCGACGCACTGGAATGGAAGGAGCACTTGGACTACGAACTCGTACAATCTACCAACCCGCAATGGAAGGACTGCATCGTAAGGGTGAACATCTTCAAAACCCACAGACAAACCATTCAATACATCCAACCCACAGACGCCATCAAACTTGGACAAGCAGAGCTCGTCGTCATCGACGAAGCCGCGGCCATCCCACTACCACAAGTCAAATCTCTCCTCGGACCCTATCTCGTATTCATGGCATCTACCATAAATGGGTATGTACACCGATCCTCCTGTGGGGAGGGAGGAGCAAGTCATCGTTCCTCTCTTTCGACGTGCACATTCGCCTTTCACACTCTGATACGATCCACTTGTATATCGTATCGGCTTGATATGAGCGATAGAACCAATTTCCACCAATTCACCCCTATTCAAATCCTCTCATTGGAGTTCGATTTGCGCCTCTCAACTTCATGTTTCTCCTCCTTCCCTTCAATGTCCCCATCACGTATCTAACTCAGTACCATTTTGTTCTCTCTTGTAATTGTGCGTCGTTTTTCTGAAGTTACGAGGGTACTGGGCGATCTCTGAGTCTGAAGTTGATCAAACAGCTCCGCGATCAAACCTCCGCTACTGGTGCTTCTGTTGGTCTTGGTGGCCGCTCTTTGCGTGAAATCACTTTGAATGATCCTATTCGTTATGCCCTGGGTGACGGCGTCGAATCTTGGTTGAATGGGCTCTTGTGTTTGGATGCGAGTGTTGTCAAGTCGATTGACTCTGGTTGTCCTCATCCCTCCGAGTGTGAATTGTACTATGTGAATCGCGATACCCTTTTCTCCTATCATAAGGCATCGGAAGCCTTCCTGCAGCGAATGATGGCCCTCTACGTGTCCTCGCACTACAAGAACTCTCCGAACGATTTGCAACTCATGGCTGATGCTCCCGCCCACCATCTCTTCGTTCTCTTGCCTCCTGTGAATAAGGATACCAATACTCTCCCCGAAATCCTATGTGTCATCCAAGTGTGTCTCGAAGGTGGCATCTCCGCTCAATCCGTGCGATCTCAACAATCTCGCGGTCTGCGTGCCGCCGGTGACCTCATTCCATGGACAGTGTCTCAGCAATTCCAAGATGAAGACTTCCCAAGCCTGTCTGGTGCCAGAGTGGTCAGAATCGCGACACATCCGGATTTCCAGAAGATGGGTTATGGATCACGTGCCCTTCAACTGCTTCAAAACTACTATGAAGGCAAGATTACGAACATTTCCGAGATGGACGTCGATGGTGGCAAGGGTGGAAAGGCGTCAAAGAGCGAAAAAACGAAGCCGTCGTCATCATCGACATCTACCTCTTCCTCCAACAGCGGCGCTGCTGTTGTGAAACATGGCGATACTTTGAACCTCAAGGAAGAGGAAATCAAGCCTAGGAGGGACTTGCCACCGCTGCTGTTGAAGCTCGCGGAACGGCCGGCCGAGCGTCTCAACTACCTCGGTGTCTCGTTTGGTCTCACTCCTTCTCTCTTCTCTTATTGGAAGAAGGCCGGATTCGTGCCTGTGTATTTGCGCCTGACTCCGAATGAGCTCACTGGAGAGCATACAATGATCATGTTGTATCAGTCTCCCGAGACTCAGGAAATCGCCATGTCTTGTGCCTCCGATTGGTTGTATCAGTTCAATGAGGACTTTAGAAAGCGTTTCCTCTCGCTTCTGAGCTACGATTTCAAGGACTTGGCATGTGAGACGTCGCTTTTGATCGCAAGCGTCAAGGTCGCCGAGCATCTCAAGAACGCCACTGAACGTCCTTCTATGACGAGAGATGAACTGGATAATGTCTTATCCATTCACGATATTAAGCGTTTGGAAAGTTATGCAAACTCGCTCGTTGACTATCATTTGATCATCGATCTCTTCCCCATCCTTGCCAAGCAATACTTTACCAACCGCTTCCCCAAATCCTTCGCACTCACTCCTGGTCAATCACTCTTCCTCATCGGACTCGGTCATCAACACAAGTCAGTAGACGATATCGCGAAGGAGCTCTCCATCGAAGCCTCTCAAGTTATGTCTTACTTGCAGAAGATCATAAGAAAGATTGTGAAGCACTTCAAGGAGTTGGAGGAGAAGGACGAGCTGAAGAAGTTGCCGCAGTACCTCACATCGTCGGAGATTGGAATGACGCCGTTGGTGAAGCCTTTGAACGAGGATTTGGATGAAGGTTTTGCTTCAAAGATGGCAGGAGGAAGCAAAATACAACTGGAGGACAAGAAGGAGACAGAGAGGGAGAAGGAGAGACAACAGGAGGAGCTGCTCAACTCGCTCAGCCTCTCGCAGTACGCCATCTCGGACGCCGCCCAGGACTGGTCCGGAAACTCAGCTCTCAAGAAGCAATCCATCCCAAACATCGTCAGCGTCAAAGCTCTCAAAGATCCATCGCAACAGAATCAAGAAGAAGGAGCAGAAGGAGAGAAGAAGCACCACAGCAGCAACAAGGGTCACCGCCACAACAGCGACGGGAGACCTCAGAAGAAGAAGAAGAAGACTCACTAAAAGCCAACGCACATACTCTCATTCGAACGTGTTTATCGATGCTTCTCACTTTTGGCCAGAGCCGGCGGCGCGAATATTTCGCCGATTCGGCCATTCTTTCCACTCGAGACCTGTAACATTGAGAAGCGGATGTGTTCTATCATTCATGGTGAATCCTTTTCCAGCCACGAGGATGAATGGGGAGGAAGAGGAATTGAGACTGAACGTCGAGAGGAGTCTGCCGCTTGGCGCCAATTACGCCGCGAGAGAGAACAGTCCGAGCCAAAGGGGTCTCCTTGCCACTCCCGCCCCTTTCCGTCGCCGCTAGCTCTGCTTTTGGGCCGCTACGTGCTTGGTCTTTGCGTGCTCTCTTCTTTGCGCCTGCAGAGAACCCTCCACTCGCTCGTCTTGGGCGTCAAATTGAGACTTTGGCATTTCGAAATTCTCTGCCTGTGCGACCTCGAACGCCTCGGTCGTACTTCGCTCCTCCCGTCCCTCTCTGCTTCTTCTGCTGCCCATCAAGGTCTATTCGTAGTCACTTTGATCTTCTGCAACTGAATTCTCTTGTCAATTCGCATCGAGCGCACCCGCACACTCTGGAAAAGAAACAACTTCGAGAGTCATCATGAGCGACCCCATCGCCGCTCCCGACACGATCCAAACTCCCAACAACGATGACGTAGTCATTCCTCCACCTCCGTTGGACTTGAAATTGAAACTCTTACTCGTATCAAACTTCTCCTTGGAACTGGTGAGGAGCCGCTTGATCGACGGCGACCCCGAAGCCGTTGCTCTGCTTGCTTCCAAGTGCGTACCACCGATTTCATGCGGAGAACTTTACGTGCACCTCTTACCGCTCGTTGCTGTGCCCTATTGGCAGCGAATGGGACTCACCACGTGTCGGGGCAATAGCAGCAGCCTGGCTTGGCTTGGACGGCGGCAATCTCTCCTCTCTCTCTGGCTCTGCAATCTCTCCTCTCTCTCACTCCAGAAGCTCTTTGATCTTCTCTCTCTCCTCCCTTTTTCGGCGTAGCTAACCCGCCGTGTGTCCGTGCATGTGTGTCCCTCGTCGAAGATCTCTTTGCCCGATTGGACGTGAAGCTCAAGTTCTCATCCCCGACAAATCACTAATGGACAACAAACTTCTCTCCACCTTTAAGGAGAAGGGACGAAAGGAGTTTGGAGAGGTCATGGAAGTCGACACAGGAGGCCTTTTGCCGATGAGGTGCGTCGTCTTCGTTTTCTGCAGTGTGGCGGCTGTTCACCAGCTCTGCGGTTCTCTCTCCGAATCTCTCTTCTCTCTCTTTCGCTCGAAGCGTCCCAAGTCATGATAATCGCCGTCTTTCGTCCTTCTGTTACTCTTTTGGGTTGACAATTCAGAGTCTGACTTGAAGCTTCTTCCTTGATCTATGCTTTTCCTCATCGAAAAAGGCTGTTGCTTGGAGTGTCCCCCCGAGATTCGCTGCGCCGTGACGAGACGAAGGAGGTTCTGGTGAAATTGGTCTACAGTATGCTTCGTTTGAGTATGCAGTCCGGCAATTGTGTTCATCTTGAGGCGATTGATGGTAATGCGATCTTTGCCATCCCTCGTGGTCAGATTGCTGAGGTGCTTTTCGATGCTTGTTGGCACTACGCTCAGAAGTTCCCTACCAAGGTCGGTGTGGTTCGCTTTGCTAGCACGAGTCGTACTTTGTTGGAGCTGTATGAGAAGGTGTTCCAGAAGCGTTATGAGAAGTTGAGTACGGAGTTGGAGGAGGCTGGTCCGATGAGCGAAGAATCCCCCCCCGCTAACTTCATGTTGGACATCTATCAGGACGATTCCGATTGGATTAAGATGTATGGTCTTCATCAGAAGCAACTCTATAACGATTGTGCTTCTGCAGTTGGTGTTGATCTGTACGATGCATTCGTTGCGTGTGAGCGTCGTTTCAGTCGTCCCAAGTCTCCCGTGCTCCTGTCTCAGGTCAAGACATACCTTCGTGAAGTGCAGAACGCTACCGATATGCAATTGAATGCCATCATCCAACGCAGACAGAAGGAGTGCCAGAAAGTGGTGATCGAGGCGTTCGAACGTTTCAAGTCCGCGCATCTCGAGTTCTTCCGCGCGCTTTGCGTCTACAATGTGCAGTTCTGCAAGGAGATTCTCGTGAAGACGATCAAGGAAATTACAGCGCTAGACAACCTCTTCCTACCGCCATCGCAGCTCTCGAAGATGTTGCACCGCTACACTGGAGAGGAGCTCGTTGATGACGAGGATCTGGCTGCCGCTGGAGCCAACGCCGCGACTGGTGCGCAGAGAGCAGGGGCACAACGCACAGCATCGGAGATATTCATGGCGAAGAACAACAAGAGCGGCAAACGAAGATCGACCGGCCGCTCCGTCAAGCGTCGTTCCACTTCCACTTCCAAGCCCGGTGCCCCTCTCTCCCTCTCAGCATCACCAGAAAATCTTGCTTCGGGTGGTGCCAATGGTACTCAGGCCAATGGAAACGGCGGCGGCTCTGGAGGCGACGATTCGAACAACTCCGGTATCTCAGTCTCCTCTGGTGGCGATTCTCTCAGCGACTGTGTTTATCAAGTCGCAAGAGATAAGATTGGCAAGGGTGCCGTGCAGAACTGGACTCATGTGATGGATGCGTTGTACTCCGGAAATTACAAGATCACCAACGTCTCGTTTGACGTCACGCAGACCGCAGATTCTGAGAAATTGGCCGCAGCACTTGTGCGCATCTTCCACTTCAATGACGACGCATTGACGTTGCTGAGAATCGCAATCAAGAACGAAGTCGACAAAACGCCGGTTCTCTCCACTCTGTTCCGCATGAACTCTATGGCCTCTAAGATGCTGACTACGTATTCTCGCCTTGTCTCAAAGAAATACCTCGTCTCGATCCTGACCCCATGCATTCAGAAGGTCATGGAAGCCGGAGAGAGTTTGGAAGTCGATCCTTCAAAGCTCAAGCCCGGAGTCGACGTTCGAGACAACCAAGAGAAGCTGAAAGCGATCACTGACAGCCTGATCACTGACATTTGCAAATCTGTGGATCTTCTGCCACCGCCATGCAGAGCAATCTGCTCGATTTTGAAAGAGATCGTCGAGCCCAAGTTCCCAGATGGCGCCAACGTCGCCATCGCCGGCTTCCTCGTGTTGCGTTTGATCAATCCTGCACTCGTCGTGCCTGACGCCGATGGACTCAACATTCTATCGAAGGAGAAGACCGCAGAGGCGAGAAGAGGCCTACTGCTCGTCTCGAAGCTCATTCAGAATCTCGCCAACCAAGTGGACTTTAAGAAGGAAGAGTTCATGATTCCATTCAATCCCTTCGTTACCGAGAAGTTTGCGCTCATGGAGGACTTCTTCCACGAATGCGCGTCGTCCTCGAAATCCCCATCCTCTTCATCGTCCTACGTCGCTCCTCCTGAGTCTGAGATCACTGCCACAGTGTTCAACGAATCTCTGCAAACCGCGAGCAAGATTCTATCGCTATCAAAGGACAAGTACTTGTCCATTTTGGACATGGATGGAGAGATTCTCGACGACTTCAAGGCAATGGTCAACTACCCGATCGATCTCAACGCTGGTGCCTCCAACTCCTCAATGACCACCATGACCACCGCTCCCATCTCGCTGAAGGACAGCGGTTCTTCTTCATCGGACAACAAGAGAGACAGTGGCAAGAAGGACAAGGAGAAGGACAAGAAGGAGAAGGAGAAGAAGAAGGAGAAGGAAGACAAGAAGGACAAGAAGGAGAAGAAGGAGAAGGAGAAGAAGAAGTGAGTGTGTTTGAGCGTCTTTCAAAGACAATACGCGAAGGGATGAGTGTCGAAACTGAACCTCCCTCCTCACCCACCCTCTTGCCGAAACTCGCCTGCGTGCTGTACCCCCACTCAACCTCAATGCTTAAGTACTCAAAATGAAGCGATTCTATACCTCTCTTTATCCGATTCTCTCTCTCACTCGGGGTTATGTCCTTTGATTGGGACACTATTCGTTTACATGCCAATATTCATATGTTTGGATGATCGAGGGAGAGATTCCAGAGTAGAACAAGGGGTTCATAGACACTACCATTGGATGGTGAGCGGGTTCTTCTTGGCTTCCACCATTGCCATTGCGTGGTACGTTGTGTGGAACATTGACCTCGCCTTTTCGTCTCCGGGCTCGCATCCCAGATTTGCGTATAGATTTTGAATGATGGGGTTGTTGAATGGATCCAGGTGAACGATCTGGTCGCTTGCGAAAACTCTCTCCACTGCTGCCAACAACTCTCTTGCCGTCGTTGGCTTCTCTCTCCTCGTAACTACTTCTTCCTGAATGGGTGTTGAAGAATCCTGATCTACTTCCATATGGGTAGCTGGTGAAGAGGAGGGCATCGAATCGAGTCGCAACTGTCCACCTCCGTTAACGCAGCCACTTGGACATGCCATGACCTCTATGTAATGGTACTTTGACGTGCCTTGTTTTGTCTGTTTGACAACGTTAGCGATGTTAGAAAATCCATAAGCAGTCGCGAATGCGAGCAGTGTTTTGCCTTCTCGCTCCAATCTCACTTCCTTCACACCCTTTGGCCGAGCTAAAGTCTTTAATTCGATCGGAACAGCCACATTCTCTTCGAATAACTCCTTGGAGGCATGTTTGAAGATGAACTCGGCGAAGGAGCCGCTCGGTCCGGATACGCCACAAACTTTGAGCTCTCCTGTCTCTGCATCTCTGTCCAGACTGTTAAATAGCCCGGGTTCGATCGGCGTTTCTTCGAGCGACTGGGAAAAATCAGAGAGACCAGCCTCAGCAAGCAATCCAGGCACTTCCATCGATGTCAACACCAAGTCCACGTCGTGCGATCTGTACGCATCTGAATAGAAATCTGTGCGAGAGGCCTCCAGCTTCTTGTCGAAACAAGGCATCATTGCAATATGATAGATATCAGATGGAGTGACACCGGGATGGAGTTCAGAAAGTTTCCTCTTCACCAAAGCGCCCATCACTTGTTGTGGCGACTTGACTGTAGAGATATGTTGAAGAACATCTTGACTACCGCTGTTCTTCTCGGCATAACAGATCCATCCGGGGCAAGCGGAGGCCAAAACGGGGCCCTTTTCTGACACTCGGAATCTCTGCACAAATTCGACCGCTGACTCGACCAATGCCACTTCACGGGCGTGTACGATATCGAAAACGTAATGAACACCAAAATAGCGTCGGAAAAGGGTATTGAGACGGAAGTAGACTTGTGTCATGCTCAAGAAACAGGTCGCAGCCAAACTCGCCAACGTTTGAGGCGAAATACTCACCACTACCAGCTTTGGTTTCGATTCTGTACGTTGAAGGACACGAATAAGCTCGGCGACACTCTGCGCCTCCACCAACACGCTCTCAGCAGTCGTCACACAGCCACTGCAAGCCAAACAATCGGCGAGCGTGATCTTCACCTTTTGCAAAGCCTTTACACTGCCGTCTTCCATCACTTCTCGATATGTCCCATCAGATCCAACTTCTATCGTGCTTTTCTACAATAATACAACAGAAAGAGGCCGGAAAAGGGTAAGCAAAGGCACAGGAGAGGAAAGAAGGT
>Ga0307375_10001945_pt1 | contig 21737 bp, 18 predicted proteins | sample TR1MG_FD_202531 | JGI IMG/M metagenome (GOLD analysis project Ga0307375, IMG submission 202531) | Soil microbial communities from Risofladan, Vaasa, Finland - TR-1 | ecosystem: Environmental > Terrestrial > Soil > Coastal area > Acid sulfate soil | place: Finland: Risofladan, Vaasa | collected...
CGGTTGTTCGCACACTGGGAGCTGCCGTACTGACCTGAAGGCAGGATGGCACGAGCCGGATGAGCTGAGAGGTTCACGTCCGGATCTGTGAGGGCCGGGGGCTGAAATGCCCCCGGCTACTCGGCAGATCCGCCCCTGGGATGGCTGGCTGATCAGCATCCGCGTGGAGTTGGGCCAGGTCGGCTGCACGGGTAGCGCCTTGGTGGTGTGCAAGAGGTCGCGAGATCGCAACTTCCCGCTCCTGAGTGGCGGGGGATGGCCCCTGCGCGAGGAACTGCGGAGGCGTATGGATTGGAGGCGCGCTGTTCGCGCCTATTGAGCTGGCGCGGGTTACCGGCGGTCTTCCGCGCGGCGGCGATGTAGGTCTCGAAGACCTTGGCCAGCTTGCCCGCGTTCTTCTGGCTCAGGTCGACCTCGTGGCTGTCCACCTTCTGCCGGCTGCTCCGCGCAGCGGACGAGAGCAGGGACCGCAGAGCGCAGGCCGCGCACCCGGCCGCGGTCAAGCCCGAGCTCGCCGCCGCCGGACCCAACGCCGTGGGGAGCTGGGACATCACCAAGCTGCACGGGCCCGCGAGATGGGCGTACTACTACCTCTACGTCATCCTCGACATCTACTCTCGATACGCCGTCGGCTGGATGGTCGCCACCCGCGAGTTCGCCGCCCTCGCCAACAAGCTCATCGCCGCCACCCTGGCGAAGCCCGTCACGCTGCGCGACGACAAAGGCCAGTGAGAACGATCGCCGAGTCGCCTGCACTCTTGGAGGTCCTCTGCTCGGGGCGAGGCGCTCGGCTGCCCGCGTAGGCGTCCCCGCGATCCTCGGCATGGATTTGGCCGGTACGGTGGCCGAGGTCGGTCCGGGAGGATCACGCTTCACGGTCGGCGACGAGGTCTACGGCATGACGGGCGGAGTCGGGGGCACGCAGGGCTCGCTGGCCGAGCACTCAGCGGTCGACGCCGACCTTCTCGCAGTCATGCCAGCCGGGTGTCGGCCATCAGGTCGAGCGACTCGAGTGAGCCCGCATCTCCCGATGGGCCTTGCACCCTGCTGGCCCGCGGGCAGCGTGCGGTCAGCGGCTGCTCGGCGGGCAGGGCAGGCCCTTGAACTCCGGGTGGTCGCCGGGCGTGGGATCGGTGAACCGGCAGCCGAAGAACGGCGACGCGACTGCTGTCGGATTGAGGATGTCGTCGCCAGCTGGCCGCCGGCCCGTGGTGATCCAGGACACGAGGGCGGAGAAGCCGGCCGACAGCTCGTTGGTCGTGTAACCGCAGTGAGTAACCTCGCGGATAGCCCTGTCCACGAACAACCCGCCCTCGCCGTGCGCCACCATCATCTTTGCGTAACGCTGGTCCATGGAGAGGGGAACGAACAAGTCCCCGATCCCGTGGATCGACAGCACCGGGATTCCGGGGTCTCCGTTGATGGCCGGAAGTTCGGCCGGCGACAAGGCGTCCGCCGAGGAGGTGGCGGTGACGGGAACCCGGAGCACGCCGCGGTTGAGCGCGATCTCCTGGCGGAGCATGCGGGAGGGCTGGTCGCTGAAGGTGTAGAAGGTCCTTTCGTTGCCAGCCACGCTGCCGTTGGCGAGGCCGAGGGTCCCGCCGTTGAGCCCGGGGTACAGGCCGAACAAGAACGGGATCGTGGTCAGCGGGGCGAACCCGAAGGAGTTCCAGTAGTCGAGGGCGCTCTGGAAGCCGGGCCGGGTGCCGCCGGATAGCTGCTCGACCGTATCCGCCCACAGGGTCCCGGTCTTGGTCAGGTCGGTGGTGAAGGTCTGCCCGCCGGTCGCCGGGTTTGGTGTGATCCCGAGAGTCGGCAGTTCAGACTGGACAGCGGTCTGGTAGGCGGGTGTGTAGGCGGTGCCGGCGGCCAGCGTCGTCGGGTAGGCAATCTTGGTGGCCGTCAGCGCGGCGGCGGTGACGTTGGCGCCCAGGTAGTAGTCGAACAGGTCGTTTCCCGCCAGCACGCCGCAGGAGGGCATAGCGCCGACGAAGTCGCCCTTGTACGCCTCAATCTCGGCTGTGGTGATCTCGCCGCCCATCGACAGCCCGGTCATGATCGCCTGCTTCGGGTGCAGCCCCGTTATGGATGGGAAGGCTTTGAGCAGGTCGTGGGTGTCGACGACGCCGTCGCCGGGGTCATAGCCGTTCATGGCGTAGCTCGATGCCGCCCACGCGTACCCGTGGCCGACGAAGTACTGGCGCAGCTGAGGTTCGTCGACCCACACCACGTTGCCGTTGCCCCGGAAGCCGTGGGCGTACATGACCAGCGTGCCGTTCCACTGGGGCGGGACCTCAACCCGGTAGGCGGCTCCGTCGCTGGCGATGCCCGTCCACACGTGGGACTGCTGGCCCCCGGCGTTGCCAATGGATCCGAACGGGCCGGTGTAGGCCGACCCGTTGAACTCGCACGCCGGGTCCGCTATCTGGACACCGGGGACGACGCTGCTCCGCGTGGTGACGCAGCTGCTGGGGTCGAAGGCGGCCGGCGCGACGGCGCTGGCCGGGATGGCCCCGGCGGCCCATCCGATCGACAGCGCGGCGGCGCTGACCAGCGTGGCGACAACACGGCGTGTGTGATGGCGAACCGGCATCGTGACCCTCCAGCCAGAGCGACTTGGGCAAGTTTACCGGGAATGCGCGCAGATGTGTCGCAGATCACACAGTAGTTTCACCATCGCCATCCAGCTGGGGGACGCCGCTCCGGGCGAGATTGCGGCCCATCTGCACGACGTCCTGGACGTCCGGCTCGGGGCCCTGCCCCCGGAGACCAAGGCTCTCGTGCGGTCCATGCTCACCGCACCCGAGGCAGCCGCCTCGATGAGCGCGTTCCTGAACGAGCGGGTAGCCAACCTGAGTCGCGGCATGGGCGGCGACGATGCCGGCCTGCGCGCAGCGCTGATCGTCAGCAGCATCCTGGGGCTCACCATCGCCCGGCACTTCCTGAAGCTCGACGCGTTCACCCGCGCCTCCGACACCGACATCGCCCGCGTCGCCCGGCCATGGGTCACCACCGGAGTCGACCCCGCCTCCGGGTAACATCCCCGGACATCCACCAAGGCCAGCTGAGTCTCATCCGCGGACTCTCCGCAAAAGACCAGCCAGGCCACCAGTCATGGATCCCCGTGCAATAGACACATCAGCAGCGGGCGGATACCGCCATGGTCGCGGCGGCAGTCACCGCCCGCCAGCAGCATCCAGCTAGATCCGGCAGGGCTAGAGAGAACAGAACTGGACAATCGGCGCGCAGGCCGCGGCGACGAGACAGCCAGCGGCCCAAGCCCAGAGCCGGCGTTCTGTCCCTTCAGGGGACCCGGCTCATCGATACCGGGCTTACTTTGCGTAGCAGGCCGGATTCCTCGGTCGGCGCTGCGCCCGCTGTCGATGTCGGCAAAGGCGTCTATGACTCCAAGCTGCACGGCAACTCGGCTGACGAGTCAACGAGACCCTAGAATCTGAACGTATGTCCGGCCGGTCGCGGTTGGGCTTCCGGTCCCGCCATCGGAGACCATTTCGAGGGGCAGATCGAGGGGCAGAATGGCGCTAGGGACGGCTCGCCCTGGGCCAGTCGCAGCTAGCGTGAGCTGACGTCCGGCCTGTTCAGGCCACGTATGGCCTGGTCGTGGGACGGGCGAGTGATTCATGGCATGCAAGAGGTCCGGGGTTCGAATCACCGTAGCTCAACCAGGTCACGCGCATATTTCGAATGCCGGTGACTGGACCTGCCCCTCAGGGGCATTTGAGGGGCAGCTTCGCGGCCAGATCGTCCGCCGTCGGCTTGCTGACCTGCGGAGGAGACGAGGATGGCCCGGCTCCCGGCGCCGTGCTGGGCATTGGTGATGTGTAAGAGGTCACGAGTTCGGGCCGCCGCAGTTTCCGCGGATTGCCTAGCGGCACGCACTGCTCACCGCAAGATCATCCGCCAGCCCGGTGCCAGCGGGGAGCGTCACCGCGCGGACTGCGGAGAGTCGCCGCGACCCGGCGGCCCGCTAGCCGCGCCAGGCATCAGTTACCACACATGCCGCTGTGGGGTCGCTGGTTCGCGGGCGGTGTCGCAGTGCGGCCTACCGAAGGTGCGAGGTGACCCGATGGCGATGACGTGCAGGCCGCTGATAGTGGTGACGGCACAAGGCGCAATGTCCCGGTCCAGCTCCCGGGAGGGCAGGGCATCGTCACCGAGCAGGGTGCGCACTAATTCGGTAGTAACTCCGCCGTGGGTGACCGCCGCCACGGGTCCGGCCTGGCCCTGCAGGCCGACGAGGAAAGCCTGCAACCGCGCGGCTGCTTGCCGTGCTGACTCTCCGCCCGCGGGCACGAGGTCGCGGCCGCGCGCCGTGGCGGACCACAGGGTCAGGAATGCATCGAACGGCTGGTCACCGTCCCAGTTCAGGCGTTCCCGGAGCCGGGCATCAGGCTGAATCGTAAGCCCGGTGATCGAGGCGATGCATCCGGCTGTTTCATGCGCCCGGCGTATCGGGCTGGCATACAGCGCGCGCACGCCTTCGCTGCGCAGCCAGCGGCCGGTGATGGCCGCCTGTTGCCTCGTGGCCCGTGGTTCCCGCGCCTACCTGTGCTCCGGCGCCAGGGGCGGTCAGGCACCGCCGACTGCACCCACCCGCCGGACTTGAGGAGCGAGACGATGGATGGTGACGCCCAGGCCAGGGCCAAGATCATGGAACATTGGCGGGGCTCCGAACAAGGGAACAGCGCGGCCGAGCACGCCATCTACGCGGCGGACGCAATCTTGGATTACCCGCAATCCGGGGAACGGTTCCGCGGCCGCGTGACCATTGCGGCGCAACGCGGTGGCCCATCCAGCGGACCGGCACTTTACCGTGCTGCGGATTAGCGGCACCGGGGACGTATGGGTAAGCGAGTGCATGATCAGCTACGACGGCGTGCCTTCCCACTCGGTGAGCATGATGGAGTTCTCCGGCGGCCTCGTCGCCCATGAGACCCAGTACTTTGCCGACCCCTTCGACCCGCCCCCGTGGCGGGCCGCGCTGGCGGAGCCGATACCGGACCGTTCAGGCTGATGCGCACGATCGCGAGAGTCCAGCATCCGCTCCAGATGCGAAGCCGTCGACACTCGCGAACCGGGCAGCCAGTGGGATCGCGCTCTTCTGGCCGCTGTGCGGACGCGTAACGTCCGCTCGTTCCTGGGTCGGTGCGGTCGTTCCACCGTGACTGGATCCGAGACTGGGCTCAGAGCTGTGGCACGGTAGGCCGTGACAGCGAGGCTGAGGCGAAGCCGCCCGAAGGCGCTCTCCGGGGAACTGGTAGTTGCCCGAGACGCTCAGGTGCAGGAAGCCGTCGCTCTTGCCGGTAGCGGGGCTCAGGCTGACCATGTACGGGTCAGCGCTGTCGCCGTTGACGCCGGTGAAGCGGCCGCCGACCAGCAGATGACCGCCCGCGCCGACCATGGTCTCCGCCGTGCCCGGGGGCTTGGACGCGAAGGTGGTGACCGCGTTGCCGGTGGTGGTGCTGATCTCGGCGCGATGTTCTGCACGGCCGTGCCGTTCACCGAGGAGAAATGGCCGCCGATATAGGCGTCCGCGCAGTTGCCGCCCACGAACGCGATCGTGTTCAGGGTGTCGCTCGCGTTGGATGTGGTCCCGTAAGTTCCGACGACGTCAGGAGCCCAGCTCGTCACGGTGTACGGCGACGGCGCTGAAAACCACTTCTCATCGACGAGCTGCACCCGGCGAGGCACACGGCCACCGGTGATACCTCTCGCTAAGCAGACGGCGAGTCGCCCGAAGGTTGGCAAGCTTCCGGTCAGTGTCGAAAGCTGACGTTGCCGCAGTAGGGGCGGCTGGTATCGCGCCGGGAGGCCCAGGGCGGCTGCGGCTCGAAACGCGGGCAAGCCGCTACCCCGCGTCATCGCCGTGTGGGCCGAGGATGTCATCGTTAGCGTGTGCCCGATAGGGGCAGGTCTATATACGGCGAACCTGTGCGCATACCGGTCCCATCTTGGCGTTCCCCCGGGCCGGGCCGCCATAGCTCGGCTGACGGTCGTGCTGATGACCTCCTTGCCGCATCTGTGCTAGTTCCGGGTGCCGCGACGATCGGGGCCGCGGCACCCGGAATCGGCTTTACGGATAGTTGATCGGGCTGCCGAGGCCGGTCACCAGGTCGTAGCCGGCTCCCGCGGTGCAGTCGGTGCCGCAGGTGCCGTTGGTCCCGCTGGTGACATCCCTGAGGTTCGTCTTGTAGCCGCCCGAGTAGATGGCCGAACTTCCCTGCAGGGCGGTCGCTCCCGCGGCCCCGCCAGCGGCCAGGATCCCGGCCCAGTCCGGCGCGCCCACGCTCGTTCCGCCCACGGTGAACCAGCCGCTCTGGCCCTGGTCCCTCGTGCTGTCGAAGATGGAGACGCCGGTGTTGGGGTTGGCGTCGAAGGAGACATCGGGGATGCCTCGCTTGCCGCCGGTGAGCAAGGAGATCGTCGACGCACCGAACACGGGGCCGGTGTAGCTGCTCTGGTAGCCGGGGATCGGCTCGACGGCTGAGGCGCCTCCGCCGGAGCCTGACCAGGTTGTCTCGCTCGTGAACCCGCCGCACGATGTCCCGCTGCAGCCGTTCAGCGTGGTCCCGCCGACCGCCATGACATTGGGCGATGCCGCCGGATACTGAGCCTGGTGCCCGCTGTCTCCGGCCGACGCGGTGTAGAAGGTGCCCGCGTGGGTGAAGTCGGCATCCATCGAGACCTCGCCGCTTGACTCCCCGCCTGCCCAGCTCATCGACACCTCGGTGGCGCCGAGGCCATTGGCCGACAGGACCGCGTTGAACAGGTTCGCGTTGCTGTTGCTCGCGGCCTCGACCAGCACGATCTTGGCGGCAGGCGCCTCGGCGTGCGCCCACTCGATATCGAGCGACTCCTCCAGCACCCACCCCGCATTGACCTTCGGCGTTCCCTGCGGGTCGACCTGCTCGAAGCACGGGCCGGTCTGGGTCAGCGACGTGCAGGTGGCCAGCGCCGGGTAGCCGTACTGGGCGTTGAACGTGTTGAGGTCCGACAGGGCGTTGGGGTCGTGGAACGCGTCCACGATCGCGATGATCTGGCCCGCGCCGGCCCCGGAGGAGGGGGAGAGCCCCGACAGCTTGTACACAGAGGAGACGGCCGCTGGTGACAGGCCGGTAGGCGACCCGCTGGTCAGCTTCGGCTTGCCGTCCGGGAGGCGTCCGATCACCTTGATCTTGAGCGGCAGATGCGCGACACCGCTGATATGGCCAGACGGCGCCGCGAGCGCCGCATTGCCCGCAGTGAATGCGCCCGTAATGGTCAGGGCAGTCCCGGATAGCAGTACGCCCAAGCGTCTCGGCCAGCTCATTCGATACTCCTCCTCGCATCGCTCGGCATCTCACCGAACCTTCACGAATCGTCAATCCCCGAACTGCGCATGTCAAGCGATTGGCCTATTTCCTTCCTTGCCATCAGGTAAGCTCTAAAAGGAAACAGGCAGCACCGCGGGACCGCCGGTCATCTACCTGCACGAGGACTGCAGGCGGCACACGGCATCACGCCCGGTGCACGACCTGCGGCGACGGGACACCAGCCATCTGCCTGTGGCACGACCGGACCCGCTGCCCTCCCGTGCGGGAGATCGGGATGACGGGCGTCCTCGCTCTGCGTAGCGGCAGAGAGTCGGCCCGCTGATCGGCTGCGGTGGGGGAGAGGGCATCACATGCTTCTGGCGGCCTGACAGCCCGGACCCCTATAGCCGCTGAACCGGCGCGATGGTCTGGCTGCCCGGCCTTCGAACATGGGGTCGACAAGTGTGGGATTGAGGCAATTCGAGCAGTCAGCGGGAGATCATTTCGAGGGGCAGTCTGAGGGGCAGAGTGGTGCTGGCGAGCGCTCGTCTGAGCCAGTTCCAGCTGGCGTGAGCTAGCGTGCGTGTACCGCTTCAAAACTCGTCGCATGGCTCTTGAGCTGGGGTTTCATGATCTCGGTTAGGCGGCCTGGTAGTACTCGCTGATCACGCCGCCGAGTATCTTCCGCCGCCGGACTGGCAGGTTCAGCGGGGCGGCGGTCTGGGTTTGCTGGTCGGGTGGTCGCTGCTGGCGGGACTGGCGGGACTGGCGGGACTGGCGGGGCCGGTGCCGGTTGTAATGGCCGGGGTACTCGCCGAGGACTGATCGGAGGTGGCGTTCGCCGTAGATGAGCATCCGGTCAGTGCACTCGGGTCGTGCTGCGCGTATCCATCTCTCGGCGTAACAATTCGCTCGCGGCGTCCGCGGTGGGGTCATCATTATTTCCAGGCCCTCGCTGGCGAGGATCTCGTCGAACGCATGGGTGAATTTGGCGTCGCGGTCCCGGATCAGGAAGCGGAACGCCCCGATCCGGTCGCCGAGGTCCATGACCAGGTTGCGGGCCTGCTGAGCGGTCCGGGCGCCATCGGGATGGGCGGTGATGCCGAGGATGCGCACGTGGCGGGTGGCTACTTCCATGACGAACAGCACGTACAGGCGGCGGAGGAAGATCGTGTCAACGTGGAAGAAGTCGCAGGCCAGAAGCCCGTGCGCCTGTGCGCGGAGGAATGCCCGCCAGGAAGTGTCCTGGCCGCGGGGCGCTGGCCGGCGGGCGGAGCGCAGGATGCGCCGGACGGTTGCCGCGCTGATGTGGTGGCCGAGCCGGGAGAGCTAAGCTCCCCGTGCACGCGGCGGTACCCCCGGGACGGGTTAACCCAGGTCAGTCCGGGCCGAAACGGAAGACTAGACCCTGCTCATACTGGTTGATGATCTTGAGGCGGGGTGGTCGCGAATGGCGTGGTGCCCGCGCCGTCGAGTTGCAAGGCGGACACACTGTCAGCTCGTGCCCTCGCCGCCCTGTTCGGCGGCTGACCACCTGAGAAGGCCGATATCTGCCACCATGTTCACGTGACGGCGCATGGCCTGCCGTGCGCCCGGCGCGTCCCCGCGGCGGATTGCCTCCAGGATCCGGCGGTGGGCCTTCAGCGAGCGCGGCGGGCGCCCCGGCTCGTCCAGTGAGCTCCGCCGGGTCTCGCTGATGGGTACCGCCAGCGCGGCCATGAAGTCGGCCAGCAGCGGGCTGCGCGCCGTCCGGGCGATGGCTTCGTGGAACAGCCGGTCGCCCTCTTCGCCGAGCCCGTCCGCATCAATGTCGGCGGCCATGGCATCGAGTGCCCGGTCCATCGCCGCGATGTCTTCCTCGGTCCTGCGCGCCGCGGCCAGGGCGGCTAGCTGCGTCTCCAGCGCCTCCCTGGCCTCGAGGATCGCCGGGAGCCGGTGCCGCTGCGTCATCAGCTCCATGAGGTGGCCGGAGTCGTTCGGCAAGGACCTGAGGTAGATGCCGTCGCCGTGCCGTACTTCCAGCGTCCCCCGAACCTCAAGCGCCACCGTCGCCTGCCGGACGGACGCCCTGCTGACCTGCAATGCCTCCGCGAGGTCTCGCTCAGAGGGCAGGCGATCACCAATCCCGAGCCCGGTCACCTCGACATAGTCGAGCAGCCGTGCAGCCAGTTGCTCGTAGAGCCGGCGCCGGTCAGGAGCGCGGAGGGACTCGGTACTCGGCCGGCTGGCCCGCTGACCCGCTCGCATGCGTCTGGTCCCCTCAATCCTCTAGCCGGGTTGCAGCCGCTGAGCTAGCCGGCACGGTCAGCATCCTCCCCTACGTCGCTGGCCACGCGCGTCAGCCGAACCCGTTGACACCCAGAATAGCTAATATTATCGTTCGGGCTACTGGCTCAGCCACTTACTCTCTTTGTCACTTGCCTCCCACCAGTTGCCCTTCTAGTCGCGCCAAGGGATGACATGGGCACTTTCCTTGTGAGCATCGGCATCGGGCTCGCCACGGCGGCGATCCTGTCGCTGTCAGCGGTCGCGTTCACGCTTGAGTACGCGGTCAGCCGGGTCGCCAACTTCGCGCACGGTGAGTTCCTCACCATCGGTGCCTACGCGGCCTACACCGGGCAGACGTTCTTCCATCAGAACGTGATCGCCGCCGCGCTCATTGCCGCGGCCGCGGGAATGGTGGCCGGGCTGGTCCTGAACGCCGGGCTGATCGAGCAGTTCCGGGGCCGCGCCGGCATCACGGTCTTCATCGCGACGCTCGGGGCGTCGCTCATCCTGCAGAACGTGCTCGTGATCGTGTATGGCGCGGCGAACGTCTCCTACACCTTCGCGCAGGGCCGCCTGCACCATGTCGGGCCGTTCTTGTGGACGACCTCCGACATCGAGGTGATCTTCTCGGCGCTTGCCGTGGCCGGCCTCATCTACGTGCTGCTGCAGCGGACGCGTTTCGGCAAGGCGGTCAGGGCGGTCTCGCAGGATCGTGCGCTCGCCCAGGTGAGCGGCATCCCCGCCCGGCGGGTCGTCATGCAGACCTGGGCGTTGGCGGGGGCAGTTTCTGGCTTCGCAGGTTTCGTGTTGGCGGACACGGTCGGGACCTTCAGCCCGACGCTGGGCTTCAGCTTCCTGCTGCTCACCATCACGGCCACCGTCGCAGGTGGCATCGGTCGGCCGTACGCGACCCTGGGCGGCGCCCTGATCGTCGGGATCGTCCTGCAGATCGCGGGTACCTACACCAGTTCGGCCTACGAGCTTGTGTTCGCCTTCCTGCTTCTCGTGGTGCTGATGCTGTTCCGGCCCAACGGCGTCTTCATCCGCGGGAGCGCTGCGGCGGTGCGGGCCTGATGTACTGGGTCAGCATCTTCACCGAGGCGGGCATCTTCGCCATCCTGGCCCTCGGCCTCGATGTCGTCTGGGGCTGGTGCGGCGACTTCGACCTGGCGTTCTACGGGTACCTCGCCCTCGGCAGCTACATGACTTTCGTGCTGGCGATCGGCAAGCCGGTCCCCCCGGTCAAGTACATCATCGGCTGGCATCTCCCCGTTCCGATCGCCATCGCGGCAGCTGACGTCGTCGTCGTGGGGCTCGCCGCCATCATCGGCGCCATCGCGCTGCGGAACCTGCGTGACATCTACTTCGCTGTCACGACTCTCGGCGCGGTGAGCGCGCTGTACCTCATCGTGCAGAACTACACACCGCTATTCGACGGCTTCAACGGCGTGTACGGGCTGATCAACCCGGGGCAGGCGGCGCTGCGCCTCACCTACAACGGTTACCGCATAGTCCTGCTGGTCGTCGTCCTCGCCATCCTCTTCCTCGCCTATCTCCTCGTCCAGCGGCTGTCCAGGAGCCCGTTCGGCCGGCTCCTGCGGGCAGTGCGCGAGGATGAGCGCGCCGCGGCCGCGTACGGGCGCACTGTGTTCTCCGCGAAATACCGCGCCTACCTGTTCGGCGCTGCACTCGCGGGCCTGACCGGCGGTCTCTTCGCGATCTTCATCAGCGCGTTCAACCCGTCAGCCTGGACACCCCAGGAGCTCCTGGTGATCTACGCGGCGATCCTGGTCGGTGGCCGGGGCAACCCCCGCGGGGTCATCCTCGGCGTGTTCGTCGTGTACACCGGCTTCGTCGAGCTGACCCGGTTCCTGCCGTCGCCCGCGTCGCGGCCTGAGTTCGGCCCGTCGATGCGCCAGATCCTCATCGGGTTCCTGATCATCCTGATGCTCAGGTTCAGGCCGGAAGGGATATTCCGGGAGCGGCCGGGGGTGGACCGGGAGCCGGGGCCGGGAGCACGACCGGGGCCGTTCCGCGCCCGCGCGGCCGCCACGTCCGCGGGCAGTCCGCCCGCTGGGCCCGCAGTGGCTGTTGCCATCGGCATCGAAGTCCAGCCGCGAGCTGCGGAGCCCACGGACGCCGGGGAGGGCCTGCCGGGCCGTCCCTCGCGCGGGGCGCCGCGCGACGGGCACACGGATGAGGATGGGGGCCCGCAGTGAGCCCGGCGCTGCTCGAGATCGAGAGCCTGACGAAATCCTTCGGTGGCGTCCATGCGGTGCGGGAATGTACCTTCTCGGTTTCCGAGGGCCAGGTGATCGGCCTGATCGGGCCGAACGGGGCAGGCAAGAGCACGGTGGTCGATCTGGTGTCCGGCTTCGGGCAGCCAGACTCCGGCAGCATCAGGTTCGCGGGCGAGCAGCTGGTCGGGAAACGTCCTGACGTTATCTCCCGCCTTGGGCTCATCCGGACCTTCCAGACGCCGCGTGAGTGGCGGAACCTGACCGTGATGGACAACGTCCTGCTGGCGCGGCGCCGGTTCGCTAGTGAGTCGCTGTGGCGCTCGATGACGCAGGCCCGCCGGATTCGCCGCGCCGAGGATGCGGACCGGGTCGAGGTCCGGGCTATCCTGCAGCGCTTCCAGCTGGCCGAGCTGAAGAACGAGCGTGCCGTGAGGCTGAGCGGCGGCCAGAAACGGCTGCTCGAATTCGCGCGCATCGCGGCCGCCGAGCCCCGCCTGATCATCCTCGACGAGCCGATGGGCGGCGTCAATCCCGTGCTCGGCGCGCGGATCGGCGAGGCCGTGGGGCAGTTCGCCGCCGATGGCCGCACCGTGATCGTGGTCGAGCACAATCTCCCGTTCATCGAGAAGACCTGCGATCGGGTAGTCGTTATGGATCTCGGCGAGGTCATCGCGCAGGGACCATTCTCCGGCCTGCGCGACAACCCCAGGGTGGTCGATGCCTATCTCGGGATGGACCAGAGCCATGAATGAGCCAGCGTCCGAGGCCGTGCTGCGCGCCGACGGGGTCACGGCCGGTTACGGCGGGCCGCCGATCATCGAGGACATCTCCCTGGCCGTCTACCCGGGGAAGATCACCGCAATCGTCGGGCCCAACGGCGCCGGCAAGTCCACCCTGCTGAAGACGCTGAGCGGCGTGCTGAAGGCGTCCCGTGGCGAGGTGTATGTCCTCGGCCGGAAGACGACGAACATGTCCCCGGAGAAGCTCGTCAAGCGTGGCCTCGGCTATGTCCCGCAGGTCTCCAACGTCTTCCCCGGCCTGACCGTGCTGGAGAACCTGGAAATGGGGGCGTACACGCGCCGGCGCGGCGTGGCTCAGCGCATCGGCGAACTGTACGAGCTGTTCCCGAGCCTCGGCGAGGCGCGGCGCCGCCGGGCCGGGATGCTGAGCGGAGGTCAGCGCACCATGCTCGCCATGGCCAGGGCGCTCATGCTCGAGCCCGCCGTCATGCTGCTCGACGAGCCGAGCGCCGGGCTGTCCCCCTTGCTCCAGGGAGCGCTCTGGGAGCAGATAGAGAAGGTTGCCTCCACTGGCGTCGGGATCTGCGTTGTCGAGCAGAACACCCGGCGGACACTCCGCCACGCGCACTGGGGCTACATCCTCGTGCTCGGGCGCAACAGGCTCGACGGTCCTGCACAGGAGCTGCTGCACGACGAAACCGTCGTGGAGCTCTACGTCGGCCGCATGAGTTGACCACGCGAGCTTTATGGGCCGGCCGTGCCACCGGAGTCTCAGGCCGGGCGCCCGGGCGGCTCGCACCGGATAGAGGAGAACCACCGTGAAACATTCCACGATCAGCAGGTCCGTCGGTACCTGCGCGGCGGCTGTCCTGCTGGCCGCCTGCGCGTCCTCGAGCAGCGGATCGGGCGGAGGCGGCAGTTCATCCGGCCCGGTCACCTATGGCGTCCTTTCCTGCTTCAGCGGCCGCCTGGCCAGCCTCGGGCAGGCGATGATCCAGGGGGCCAAGGTCGCCCAGGCCGAGATCAACTCGGCCGGCGGAGTACTCAGCCGCAAGGTCCAGCTGGTGACGGGCGATACCAGCTGCGATGTCGCCGACGGGGTCACCGCCGTGAACCAGATGCTGACCAGGAACGTGAGCGGCGTGATCGGGCCGGAGACCCAGGAGATCAACGGCGTAGAGCCGATCCTGGACTCCAACAAGATCGTCGATGAGTTCCAGGGCGGCGACACGGCCCGTGACCACCAGACCGATCCGTTCTTCTTCCGAGACAGCCCTTCCGACTCGCAGCTGGGCGTCGCGATGGCGTTGTACGCGCACCTGAAGGGCTACCAGCGGGCCGTCATGCTCTTCTACTCCGACCCCGCCGCGCAGACTTTCCTGAAGCCGGTCGCCCAGACGTTCACCAAGCTCGGCGGCACGATCCTGAAGACCATCATCGTGACCCCGGACCAGACCTCGTACCTGAGCCAGGTCCGGCAGGCGCTCGCTGCCCACCCGCAGGTGATCTTCACGCAAGAGGACCCGCCGACGGCGGCCGTCCTGTTCCGGGAGTTCAAGCAGCTCGGCGGCCAGGCGATCCCGTGGGTCGGCACAGATGTCACTAGCGGCAGTGACTACCTCAAGGCGATCGGCTACGCGACCGCCAACGCGCACCTGACCTCGGTGTTCGGCACCTCGGTCAGCGGGTCGGCGAGCAGTGCGTTCCTGGGCCTGTTCAACAAGCTCTACCCGAGCCAGAAGTCGGCCGGCCCGCTGGCGAACACGAACTACGCCTATGACGCGGTCATCTCGCTCGCGCTGGCCGATGAGTACGCGAAGACCACGGATGGCACAACGGTCGCGCACGACATGACCAAGGTGACGGATCCGCCGGGCACGGCGTGCTTCACGTTTGGCTCGTGCCTGAAGCTCCTGAAGGCCGGAAAGAAGATCAATTACGAGGGAGCCAGCGGAGGCCTCGACTACAACAAGTACAACAACACCTTCGGCCCGTACGGGGCCTTCCAGTCCACCACGACGGGCCTGGAGAAGCAGATCTCCGTGATGACGGCGAGCGCGCTGGCGGCAGCGACGCCTTAGCCACCCGCCGGGCGGTGGCCCGCCGCCCGCCCCGCGGGCGGCGGGCCAGGTCCCGGCAGCGCAGACGCGACGCCGCACGAGGAGGAAAGGATGCAATGGCGGTGAACCATCCCTCGTCCCGGCCAGCTGAGCGCGCCGATGCCGAGCGGCCTGTGCCGGCCGGCCCGCTGGCCGGCTTGCACGTGCTTGACCTGGCCCGCGTGCTCGCCGGGCCGTACGCGGCGATGCTGCTCGGCGACCTGGGCGCCGAGGTCATCAAGGTGGAGCGGCCAGGGGCCGGGGACGATACGAGGCAGTGGGGCCCGCCGTTCATGCCGGCCGGCGACGGGACCGAGAGCACGTATTTCCTGTCGGTCAACCGGGGCAAGCGGAGCGTGGCCATCGACCTGAAGGACCCGGCCGAGCGCGCGTTCGTGGAGGCGCTGGTGCGCTGGGCCGACGTGCTGATCGAGAATTTCCGCCCCAGGGTGATGGACCGGCTCGGGCTGGGCGATGACCGGCTGTCGGATCTGAATCCGCGCCTGGTCCGGCTGGCGATCAGCGGCTTCGGCGAAACCGGCCCCGACAGCGACCGGGTCGGCTATGACCAGATCCTGCAGGCCGAGGGCGGGCTGATGAGCCTGACCGGTACGGCGGCGAGCCCGGCGGTCAAGGCCGGCGTGCCGATCGCCGACGTCAGCGCGGGCCTGTTCGGCCTGATCGGGGTGCTCGGCGCCCTAGTGGAAAGGGCGCGGAGCGGGCTCGGCCAGCGCGTCTCCACCTCGCTGCTGGCCGGACAGGTCGGCATCCACACGTTCCAGGCGACCAGGTACCTGATCGCGGGCCAGGTGCCCGAGCCTTCGGGTAATCACCACCCGACGGTGGCCCCGTACGGCATGTTCGATGCGTCGGACGGTCCGCTGGTTATCGCGGTGGGCAACGAGGACATCTGGCGGCGGTTCGCCCCGCTGGTCGGGCTGGACCCGGCCGACAGCCGTTTCGCGACCAATGCGCTGCGCCTGACCAATCTCGGGGGGCTGCACCGAATCCTGAATGCGGGCCTCGCCGCGCGCACGGTGGCCGACTGGCTGACGACGCTGCGCCAGGCCGGCGTGCCCGCTGGCGAGCTGAAGACCCTGGACCGGGTCTATGACAGCGAGCAGGCACAAGCCGAGGGCTTGGTGTGGGAGGTCGACCACCCGCAGCTGGGCAGCATCCGGCTGCCGGCCAACCCGGTGCGCTACAGCCGCAGCGCGATGTCGCCCGGCCTGCCGCCGCCGGCCCTGGGCGAGCACACCGACGAGGTCCGTGCTGCCATGCTCGGCCGGGCGCATGCTGATGGCCCCTGATCCCGGCGCCGCGCCGGTCCCGCCGGTCCCGCGTGCGCTGTACCACGCGCTAGCTGATGTCGGCAGCATGGAGCTTTTCGGCCAGGAGATCCAGGCAGGCAATCCCAGCGGCTGGCCTGGTTACGAGGATCAGCTCCGCCGGGCCCAGAGCGCGACCGGCGCCCGGCATGCCGTGACGACCGGAGTGGCGACGGTCGCCGGGGAACTCTGCGTGATCGTCGGCTTCGAATTCTCGTTCCTGGGCGGCTCGGTGGGAGTCGCCGAGGGGGCCCGGATCGCACGGGCGTTCTCAGTGGCGACAGCACAGCGCATCCCGATCGTCTGCGTGGCCGCCTCGGGCGGATCGAGGATGCAGGAGGGCACCAGCGCGCTCATCCAGATGCAGGTCGTCGCGGCGGCGATCGCCCGTGCACGGCGAGCGGGCATCCCCCATATCGGGGTGGCCAGCGACCCGACGACGGGCGGCGTGTGGGCGTCCCTCATCGCCGGCGCCGACGTGCTCGTCGGCGTGCCTGGCGCGCGAGTGAGCTTCTCGGGTTCGCGCACCCGCCCGGCAGGCACGGACCCCGAATCCGCAGAGTTCCTCGCCGACGGCAAATGGGCCCGCGGCTTCGTCGATGTGCTGTCGCCGGAGCACGGGCTCCGAGCTCAGGTCGGCGCGATCGTCACGCTGCTGGCGCCGGGGTCGCGTGGCGACACGCCCGGTCGTGCGCCGCTGCCGACCTGGCCGGCCGACCACGCGGACGCAGGCGGTCCCGGTCAGGACGCCTGGGCGCAGGTCAACGGCGCGCGAAGGCCGGCTGGTGCCCGTGCGGACCGCTGGCTGGCCGGTTACTTCGATCAGGTCTTCGAGATCCGTGGCGACCGCTGCGGCGGGGTAGATGCCGGACTGCGCTGCGGCTTCGGCAGGCGCGACGGCGCGACGATCGCGTATGTCGCGCAGACCGGCCAGCGGACGACCCCGGCCGGTTTCCGGACCGCGACGCGCCTCCTCGCGCTGGCCTCGCGCTTCGGCCGGCCGGTCCTCACGCTGATTGACACGCCGGGTGCGGCGGCCGCGCCCGGCGACGAGGCGGCCGGGATCGGCCCGGCGATGGCTGAGCTGTTCGCCGCGATCGCGTCCTGCCCGGTCCCGATTACCTCGGTCGTGATCGGCGAGGGCGTGTCCGGCGGAGCCCTCGCGCTGGCCTCACCGACCGACCTGTGGCTGGCGCGAGACGGCTACCTGGCGGTGACCGCCCCGGAGCTGGCCGCCTCAATTCTCAAGCTTCCTGCCGACGACGTGCCGCAGGTAGCCGCGCGGCTGCGGCTGACCCCGGCCGAGCTGGCCAGGCGCGGCATCATCCGCGGTATCGTCGGGCCTCCCGCGGCCAGCGCCCGGTAGCTGCGACCGGTCAGGCGGGCGACCCGAGGTAGTCAAGCGCGGCGCTGACGCCGTCGCGGGCGATGGGCACTCCCGCCTGCGCCAGCCCCATCTCCACTCCGCACAGCGCCCTGGCCAGTGACAGGTCGCAGAGGTCCCCGAGGTGCCCGTCAGGAACCAGCACGGCGGTGAGCGTGGCGGAACACTAGACGTGGTGCTGTCCGACGCGAGCCGGTCCAGGTTCGGGCCGATGACAGCTTCCGAACGGCTCAGCCGCGCCGCCGCGCCGACGCTGGACGGGGCCATCGCCGGGAATTGCCCCGGCTCGCCGAACGCCATCAGGAGGCTATTGCCACCGGCTTCCCCCGGTTCTGGCGGCAGTCCGGCGGCTACCGGCTGGATCGGCTGACCGGATCGGCCGGGCTGGGCAGCGCTGCGGACGCCAGCCCGCGGCGGTTGAGCTGCTCGACCGGACCATCCTCGAGCTGTCCCGCCAGAAGATCGAGTATCAGGCGCTGGGCTCGATTCTCCAGGGCGACCCCGATGCGCTGCTGTTCGTGACGTTCTTCGGCGACACCCCGGATGAACCCGGGGAAGATCGTCAACGCGCCCCCCATGACAGATCACCTGCGCGATACGGCGCTGCCGGTCATGCTGCCGCTTCCGACCTGGCTGCGCTTTGAAGCCGCCGGCGGAATGCGCGGCGCCGCCGACCGCTGCATGAACATCGGGGTCTGCCGGAAGACGTCGACAGGCGTCATGTGCCCGTCTTACATGGCCGCTCGCGACGAAGAGCACTCGACCCGCGGTCACGCGAATGCACTGGTAAAAGCGCTCTCCATGCCTGATCCGCGCCGGGCGCTGGGTGACCAGCGGCTGCACGGCATCCTTGATCTGTGCCTGGAGTGCAAGGCATGCAAGAGCGAGTGCCCGCTCGGAGTCTCAGCCTGCGCCCATAACGGCGGGTAGGTGTGCGCCTCGCAGGGCTCCGGCATTGATCACGCAGCGTGTGTGACGCGGATAATCCCGCCGGTCGGGCTCGGCGACAGCGCTGCCTGAAATGCTCGATGCCGGGAAGTGGCCGGGGGTCAGGCGGGCCCGCTGAAGTTCCTGCGCATCACCGGGCGGTCGGGCTTGCGCCGGACGATGACCTGGAAGCCGTGCCGGGCGAAGGCCGATGCGACGCCGGGGAACAGGTTGCGGGTGTGACCTGGCACTGCCGTGTCGACAGGGTAGGCCTCCAGGGCAGGGCAGCCTGACGTGACGGCCACTGCGGCGGCTGCTTCGATCAGGGCGCCCATCACGCCGTGATGGCGGTGCGTGCGCCGCACGAAGAAGCAGGGGATCGACCACGCTGGCAGATCATCGGGCGGCTGCAGGTACCGGGCGCGCGCTAGCCACCGCAGCTCGGCTCGGGGGGCCAGCTCGCACCATCCGACCGCCAGGTCACCGTCGAAGGCGAGCAGGCCCGGCGGCTGCCCGGACGCGGCGAGCTGCTGCAGGTCGCGCTTGTTGTCCGCCCGCGGCCGGTCACGGTAGCCGGGGCCGATGCGCCAGTACATGCACCAGCACCCGTTCGAGGCCCCGGCCCTGCCGAACAGGTCTTCCAGCGCGGGCCAGCGCTCGACGGTCAGCGGGCTGATCGTGAAATCCATCATGGTGTCCGGCTCGGCAAGCAAAGACCACCCATTCTCGCGCGGATTTGTCAGCCGCGCCAGCCGGCCGAGACCGGCACTTTATCGGCGGGACTGTGTGCGGTTCGCCGCGAGCAAGTTGCTACTTTCTGCGATCGGCTGCGGCGGATTGTTATGCCGTCATGCGCGGCTGCTGATGTCAGCCGGGACGGAGGCACTGGGGCCCGCGTGGGCGCCGGCCGGTACTCGCCGCTCCTGGGCACTTCATCACGGTGTTAGCGAGTTCGCGCCTGGTCGGGCGCACGTGCGGGCGGTCGGGATAGCCGCGTTCAGGCGGAGCGGCGTGCCGCGCGGGCGGCACGTCCAGGCGAACGGGCGGTGGATCTGCGAGCGCTGCCACCGGATCTGGAGCGACCCGCGGCGGCCGCCGCAGCGCTGGTATGACATTAAGGATGAAGACTGCGGCAGCCCGCACATCTGCCCGGGCTGCTGGAGTTACAGATTCACGCATCCTCTATAGGCACCGCGCGTCGTGCTAGCGATGGAAGAAGGAAGCTCGCGCCTCTCGCCCGGAGGCCGCGTCGCCATGGCGGCTGACCGTCTCGTCATAGCGCTCCGAGACCGGCGAAGGAGTCGCTCGTCGGCCTGGAACTGGGCCCATTGGCCCGCGCCGCGGGGCCAGCCGGGTCCGCTTGCCGCCGGGGGTGGCACGGGGACCTGGCCGCTGACCGGGACCTGCGCATGCCGACCCAGTGTCGGCCATACCTGGTTAGCCGGGGCTTGGGAGGCCGGAAAGCAGCTGCGAGGCGTGCCAGGGCCGACGGCGCGTACGGGGAGTCGTCCGTGATGGAGCGCGACGGCTGTCAACGGCCGGGCTGCTTGCACACGTCCCCGCTTTCGCGGTAACTGATCCGCATGGTCGCAGGACAGGGGGCGAGCCGCGAGTGTGCGCTGCGCGGGCTGGAGTTCCGGCGGTATTCGTGGAGTTTCGGCGCACGTCACTCTTGGTTCGCTTGGGTGATCCAGCCCGTGGCATGCGAGAAGCGTGGTAGGTGTCATGTTCAGTGCTTGCGAGCATTTTGGGGGACTGATTATGAGATTGCTGCATTTCGCCGACTTGCATCTGGATACGCCGTTCCGCTGGGCGCCGCCGGAGGTGGCGCGTGCCCGGCGGCGGGCGCTGCGTGAGACGCTGACGCGCATCTGCGGGCTGGCTGCGGACCTGCGGGCTGATGCGCTGTGCTGCGGTGGTGACTTGTTCGAGCAGGAGCGGTTCACGCCGGATACCGCTGAGTTCCTGCGCTCGGCGTTCGCGGGGGTTGCTCCGCTGCGGGTGTTCCTTGCTCCGGGCAATCATGACTGGTTCGGCCCGGAGAGCTTGTACCGGCAGGTGGAGTGGCCTGCCAGTGTGCGCGTGTTCTCCGAGACACGGCTAACGGCGGTTGAGCTTGACGACGGGCTGACGCTGTGGGGTGCAGGCCACCGGGCGCCGGCGAATACCAGGGGTTTCCTTGACGGGTTTGGCGTTGACCGGGGTGGCGTGAACCTGGCCTTGTTCCACGGTTCGGAGCAGGGCGCGCTGGCGTTCCAGGAGGACGGGAAGGTTCCGCACGCGCCGTTCCGGGCGGAGCAGATCCAGGCCGCAGGGCTGCATCACGCGCTGGTCGGGCATTTCCACGCTCCGCGGGATGCTGCCGCATATACATATCCGGGGAACCCGGACCCGCTGGCCTTCGGGGAGACGGGTGAGCGGGCGGCGGTTCTGGTCACGGTCGCGGGGGACGGGTCGGTGGTCCGGGAGCGGCATCGGGTGGCCACCTCGGTCGTGCGGGATGTGCCTGTCGACCTGACCGGCGTGACCCACTCCGGCCAGGTAGCCGACCGGGTCGCCGGCGCGGTCGCGGGGCTGTCCGGGGTAGTGCGGGTGACGCTGGCCGGTGAGGTCGGGCCGGACGTGGACTTGCGGCTGGAGGATGTGGCCGCGCTGCCCGTCCCGCACCTGGATGCGCTCTTGCCGCGCCTGGGCCGGCTCAGGGTGTCGTACGACATCGACCGGCTGAAAGACGAGCCGACTGTCCGCGGGCAGTTCATCCAGGACGTCCTGGGCGATGGCCAGCTGGGCGATGACCAGCGCCGCCGCGTGCTGGTCACCGGGCTGCGGGCCCTGGACGGACGCGGCGACGAGCTGGAGGTGCGCTGATGCGGATCCGGGAGGTAACGGCGCATGCGTTCGGCCCGCTGGCCGGGGAGACGCTGGAGTTCGCCGAGGGAATGACGGTGATCTCCGGCGATAACGAGTCGGCGAAGTCGACGTGGCACGCGGCGATCTACGCCGCGCTGTGCGGCCGTCGCCGGGGCAAGGGCCGGCTGCACCAGGACGAGCAGCGTTTCGCCGACTTGCATGAGCCATGGGGTCGCGGCGGCTGGCTGGTCAGCGCCGAGATCGTGCTCGATGACGGCCGCCGCATCGAGCTGCGCCAGGACCTCGCGGGCAAGGTGGACTGCCACGCTAAAGACCTCGACGTCGGCGAGGATGTCTCGGCGCAGGTGATGAACGATGGCACCCCCGACGCTGCCCGCTGGCTCGGGCTGGACCGCTCCTCGTTCGTCGCCACCGCCTGCGTCGAGCAGGCTCAGATGCTGCGGGTCCGCGGGGAGGCAGGCGGCCTGCAGGAGTACCTGCAGCGGGCCGCGGCGGCTACCGGCGGTGACACCACGGCCGCAGCGGCGCTGGACCGGATTGAGGCATTCGAGCGCGAGCACGTGGGAC
>Ga0307375_10001946_pt1 | contig 21727 bp, 9 predicted proteins | sample TR1MG_FD_202531 | JGI IMG/M metagenome (GOLD analysis project Ga0307375, IMG submission 202531) | Soil microbial communities from Risofladan, Vaasa, Finland - TR-1 | ecosystem: Environmental > Terrestrial > Soil > Coastal area > Acid sulfate soil | place: Finland: Risofladan, Vaasa | collected...
CGCTGTGCCATTGTTCCGAGGCAGCATGGAAAGTGAGTTGCAATGCAAATCCATTTTACTCTTCCACTTTTTGCTTGCCCAAAAATTGGAGGAAAAAGGGCATCCTGCCTGCTCGCCGACCCTTAACAGCCTTGTGAGCTAAAACGGCGAAACTCGCTTCGCTCAAACAGCCGCCGTTTTTACGCTCCCTTTGGCCTAAGGGACCCCGGCTGCGCAAGCTAGGGCGGTCAGTAGGTGGCTGGATTTTAGCAGAATTAACAAAAATGATTACGTCGTAATGACGTTATTTTGATTATTGGCTAGTAAAACGCCACAACTGGCTCAGCCTTCCTCTTTTTTCGGTGGTTGAGCCACTGCTGCCCCTTGTAGCAGAGGTACGACGATGCAGCACCGATTATCGCCCCTGCGAGGACATCGCTAGGATAATGCACACCCAAATGCATGCGCGAGTAACCAACCGTTGAAGCCCAGGCAAAGGAGGGCACAATTACATACCACTTTGGATAGGCTAAACTGAGCGAGGTGGCGGTGGCAAAGGCCGACGAGGTGTGCCCCGAGGGAAATGAGTAGCTGCCCCCAGCCGAAAGCTTTTCAATATCGGGATAGGTGGTAAATGGTCTTGGTCGTTTTACTGAATATTTCAAAACCGTTGTCATGGCGCTGGAAAGCAGAAAAGCCGAGGCTATGGTAATTCCATCCGACTTAATCTGCGGGTCGCCCTTAATTAAACCAACACCCAAAATAATGGCCGGGGTAGCAATGCTCACTGCTGCCTCGCTATTCGACATGAACTGCATGGTTTTATCCCAGTGCTTATTTCTATCCAGATTTATGGTTCTGAGTATCCTAATGTCGAGATTTTGACCGCTGATAACACCAGCTAAAATTAGGAAAACGAAGGTGAAGGAGAAAAATCGTGTCATATTTTTTGAAATATATGGATGCAATAATAACAAAATATTCTGAGGCAATTCTGTGTTTTGCATCTTGCAAAAAAAATAGCCACAAACTACTCCAGCCAATGGAATTAAAACCATCGATTGGAGCAGCCTGTGGCCAACCAACTAATAATTTGAATTGAGATTAACTCTTTTCGTCGGAATCTCCATTTAGTGGCGAGTACCAATCAATCTTTCTCGATATGCGCATCACCGCTGCCAATGCTACAAACAGGCCAATGCTACCCATAATGAGGGCGTAATCCTCCAGCTGCAGAATGGTGAACAGGAACAGGTAGAGCACAACCAGAATGCCAATCAGCATTATCGACTGCTTTTTATTCTTGAAAATGGCCACCGCATAGGATCCAATGAGCGAGATGGTGGCTATGGCTGCCAATATATAAGCAATGGCAAAGCCCAGCTGCTCGCTCAGGGAGATAAGCAGCGTGTAGAACACGCATAGCGCAAGGCCAACCAATATATACTGCACCGGGTGAATCTTCCGGCGATTAAGTATTTCGGAGAACAAGAATACCATAAAGGTGAGGGCAATGAACATCAGCGCATACTTAGCCGCCCGCTCCGATTTTTGGTAATGGTCAACAGGGAAGAGCAGCTTAACTCCAAAGGCTGACTCGTTAACATCGTAGGTGCTTCCAATCCACGTCTGAGGGAAATTCCGGTTCAGACTCAAAACCGTCCAGTCGGCGGTAAATCCCTTTGGTCCAACGTTTCGGTTGTCGGGCAGGAAGGCGCCATCGAAGCTGGGTGTTGGCCAGGTTGACTGAATGGCAATTTTGGAAACTTTACCCACAGGAACAAAGCTGAGGGCACTGCTTCCCTTTAATTTCAGGATAATGCTGTAAGGATAAACGCTAGCGGTATCGAATTTCACACGGGCAGAAACGCCCTGCTTTATAATATCTTGGTTGTCGAGACCTGGGGTTACCTCATAATCAACACCATTGAAGGTTATTTTTAGGTCGTTTTTTATGCCTCGCATATCGGGAATCCCAAGCGAAACAAAAGCTTCGTCCCATAAAATATCGTCCGGGCTAATCTTCCATTCGCTAAAGTCTGGATGACGGAAATTTCCAGAAAACTGGAGGTCGGCAGTGTAAACAATCACCTTATAAATGCCACGGTAGCGAATTTCGGGCTCCATCTTGCCCGTAATATTAAGCTGATCGGGCAGAAAATGAGCATAATCACGCATTACAACCTGCTTGCCATCAACAATACTTCTTCGCATATAGGGCACCGAAATAATAGGTCCGGCAATGGTTTGCTCGTTGCCCCACTTACTGCTTATTTCCCTAACCACCTCCTCGCTATTGGCTTGTCGCTCGAGAATTAGGCTGCGAATCATGGCAGCCGGAATTAGCAGGAAGAGGGCCAGCATGCCCACCACAAAAATTTTTACAGATACCGATTGCGATACCCATTTGCGTAAATCGTTTGTTGCCATAGTTAACTGGATTTTAGATAACAATTAAACGAATTTTCAACAAAAAAAGTATGCCTTTCAATTAAAAATCCAATGTGTCGTGATTGGATTACGCTATTTGAAATAATCCTTTAGTAACTGCTAATACAGAAGATAAAAAAGCCTGCCTCCACACGTTAATTAATAGACGCAGAGGCAGGCAAGCGTGTTAAAAAACGACCCTATACTTCCTCAACCAAAACTTCTTCCTCCAACCCAGAGGCCGATTGCTTTAGCGCTACCACCTCCATCGATGAAAACACCCTATCCATATCGAGCAGCATTACAAAAGACTCTCCGCTCTGGACAATGCCCTCAATAAACTCGGCCCGATACCGTTCCCCAATACTTGGAGCATCCAGCACCTTGTCCTGCTCAACTTCGAGCACAGCCTGTACCGAGTCCACCAATACGCCCACCTCTACGTGGCTTCCATCCATTTCTATCTCCATAACCACGATGCATGTATTAGATGCATAAACCGTGGGCGACATCCCAAACTTCATTCGGATATCGATTACCGGTAGGGCTTTTCCCCGCAGGTTTATGATACCCTTCATGAACGGGGGCGCCTGTGGCACCTCCGTTATCTTGGAGAGCTCCAATATGCTGAGGACCTTCCCCGCATTGGCAGCAAACTCCTCCTCCCCTAACCTGAAGGAGAGGTATGAATCGATGTGTAACGCCTTGTTCATATAAAAAGCCTCCTATTTATTAATGCAACAACATAAATAGCGGACACCCTAGAATTTCTCATACGCTGAATCGCCGTTGGAATCTGCCAAATTATACTCTCTACCCATGCTACTTTTACCCGCAGTAGGCTTGGGGGCATCCTCTCTATGCAGATGAGCTACCGCCGTTTTTATTGCACGTTGTTGTGGTTTACTACCTCCTCTATTTTTTGCCTTTTGCCCCTCTTCAACCCTGAAGTAGGAAACCACATCCCGAAGTTGCTCTGCCTGGCTGGCAAGCTCTTCCGATGCTGTAGCCATCTCCTCTGAGGCTGCTGCATTTTGCTGGGTAACTTGGTTCAGCTGCTGGAGGGCGCTATTCACCTGTTCGGCTCCACTGGTTTGCTCAACGCTTGCCGCAGCAATCTCTTGCACCAACTTAGCTGCTCGCTCAATTTCTGGAACAACCTGCGTGAGCATCTTCCCCGCGTCATCCGAAAGTAGAACACCCTTTTTTGAAATGCGCTCAATTTCCTCAGCAGCCACCTTGCTCCGCTCTGCCAACTTTCTTACCTCGGCGGCCACAACGGCAAATCCACGCCCCTGCTCACCTGCACGTGCAGCTTCCACGGCAGCATTAAGAGCTAAAATATTGGTTTGAAAAGCAATATCTGAGATTATGCTCACCTTATCGGCTATCTCCCGCATGGCGGTAATACTCATCTGAGCGGCATCATTGCTCTTTTGGATACGCTCGGCACCAGTAATTGAAATCTTTTCTGCCGCTTGCGCATTATCGGTATTTTGTTCAATGTTTGCAGCCATCTCCTCCATCGACGCGGACACCTCCTCAGCAGATGATGCCTGCTCAGATGCCCCCTGAGACATCTCCTGCGAGGTATTGCTCATCTGTAAACTAGCCGAGAGAATATTCTCGGAGCCCGAAGCAATGTTCGTTACAACCTCTCTCAACTTCTCTACCATCAGCTGCATCGCCCGCGACAACGCACCAATTTCATCCTTGCGCTGCATGTACTCGCTAGCAAAGTCCAGGGTAAGGTTACCTTGGCTAATTACCTCCGCGTGAGCAACCCCTTTACCAATACCAGTGGTTATGGAACGGGTTACCACGAGCCCTAAGATTATTGCCAAAACAACGGCAATAACAATAATTCCAACCATTAAGGAGGAGGAGGAATTTGCGGCGTCTTCGTTGCTCTTGGCCGTATTCTGTGCAATGCTGAACTTAGAGGCAACAACCTCGTCCATGGCCTTCTGAAAATTTGCATTGGCTACCTGCATCTCTCCTTTCATCAACCCTACGGCTTGGTCTACCTCCCCGGCTTTAATGTGCTGTTCCATTGATGGAAGAAAAGATAGATACTTGTCCATATAGTTGGTTACTTCCCGATAAGCCTTTTTTCCTTCATCTGTCAAGAGGGAGGCCTCAAGCAATTTACCAGATTCGTCAAACTGCTTCTTTAGATCAAAAATCCTATCATAAAAAACCTGACCCGCAGCCATATCCTTTGCAAAGATGAAATCGCGCACATTAACACGGATGCGCTGAAATGCGACATTCATTGTTGAGACCTCTCCTATTGGTAAGGTTACCTTTTTGTATAAAGTGTCGTCATCCGTCTGAATTTTGTTAATATTCATAACGCCAAAAATACCCACAACCATGGTTAGAATGGCCATGAGAATGTAACTCGCTAAGAGTCTTGTTCCAATCTTAGTGTCAGAAATCTTCATTGTAGTTAACAGTTTAGGGTTTGCTAAAGAAAAGTTAACAAAGCTAACGAGTAAACCATTTTATACCACAGGAATTGGATTGATTTATGTTTATCAAAAAGCTGATATATGTCATTCACCACAATGACTTGTTGCGTCAAAAAACAAGGGTCTACATATCTTTGGTAATAAATATGGCAAACCCAATGTCACTGTGTTTTTCCAAAAGAATTGGCTAAAACAATAAAACTCTACATGAACTTTGACTAAGGGTAAGCAGCCCCTGCTATTATAGATGCAGTACATGGCCCAAGAAAAAAACGGAAGCCGAATTTTATAGCTCTAGTAAAAGAATAGACAAACATTTGCCCAGCGCTTTTGAAAGGCAGCATTATTCAACACAGCGTATAGAGGCTATGCTACGTAAAAAAAAATATTAGATAAGCAGTTGCTGCTACTTCCAACTCTTCATTTTATACCACCTATTGGCAAAAAGGAAAATAATTAGATAGCAAGGGATCAAAATCCAGTAGGCGTTTTGAGAGCCTACCAAATCGGATAGGTAGCCCCAAACTAAGGGAAGAATGGCTCCGCCAGCAATAGCCATTATGAGCAAGGCTGAACCCGTTTTAATAAATCGGCCAAGGCTATGAATGGAAAGCGGCCAAATGGCCGGCCACACAATGGCATTAGCAAGGCCCAGAAGGGCAATAAACATTACCGAAAGAAATGGGGTACTAAATATGGCAGCGACAGTTAGAAGAATACCCAGCACCGCTGAAATTTCGAGTGCTCGGCGTTGTGTTACGACCTTCGGTATTAAAACTATTCCCAACAGGTATCCCACAATCATGGCACCAAGCGTAAAGGAGGTAAACATCTTGGCCGTGCTGATGGGAATTCCCAGTGAGATTCCATAACGTATGATAGTATCACCAGCGACTACCTCGGCGCCAACGTAAAAGAACAGGGCAACCACCCCCATGATAAGGTGTGGAAATTGGAAGATGTTGGTCTTACCTTCAGCAGGGGCCCCAACTTCGCTTTCAGCTTCGGCTTCCACCTCTGGCAGGGGTGAAAAGCGAACGAACAGTGCGAGCAGTACCAATACTCCCGACATAACCAAATATGGGGCAATCACGCGGGCTGCAAGATTATCGAGAGCAAGAGCACGGGCACTACCATCGAGCTTGGCTAAACTGGCAACGAAGACGTCACCATCGTGAAGAATAAAGTAGGCAAGAATTAACGGGGCAACCACTCCTGCAACCTTATTGCAGATGCCCATAATGCTGATGCGTCGAGCAGCCGTTTCGGTAGGCCCAAGTATGGTGATGTAGGGATTGGAGGCGGTTTGAAGTACGGCTAGGCCAGTACCCATAACAAAAAGGCCCAACAGGAATAGACCATACGTACGGGTGTAAGCAGCAGGAATAAAAATTAAGGTGCCTACTGCCATTACCAGCAGCCCAAGCATCATTCCTTTCTTAAAACCAGTTTTCTCCAGCACCCAAGATGAGGGAAGCGCCATAACCGTATAGGAGATATAAAAGGCAAATGTTACTAGGAGTGCCTGAAAGTTAGAGAGTTCGCAGGCAATTTTCAGATAGGGAATAAGTATGCCATTAAGCCAAGTAACAAAACCAAAGATGAAGAAGAGTAACCCGATTAGAATAATGGGGAGCGCATTGCTTCCAGCCTTTGCAGAGCGATTGTTGGACATAGCTGTTACGGTTTAGCCTACAACCTAAAAACGTTACCATGGGGTTGTATGGAACACAAAGGTAAAAATTTGGCAATACCGGACAACGGCTGAACGGTTAAATGTAGGTCAAATAGCAACACTGCATCACCAGTAAAAATGCCTTTGCTTATGAATTCAATTCGGATGAATAAGCCATAGTATGAAATGGAAAACAAAAAAGAGGCTGCCCATTGGACAGCCTCTAATTTCTACTATACTTCAGTTCTACATGAAGTAGCTATTGTTTATGGATTTAAAACAACTCTTTGAGAGTATGTCTTACCATCAACAACAAGCTTAACAATGTAAATACCTGAAATAATGTTGCTCGAAATCCTATTCAAACCCACTGAAAGTTTGGTTGTTTGATAAACAGAGATACCAAGAATATTGCAAACCGTAAGGTTGGCGCTGCTCTTCATGCCGGCGATGTCTACGTAAAGCGTTGCTCCATCGGAGTAAATCTTAACAACATCACTAGCATTTGGATTAATCCCTGTATTTGGTGTAATCTCAAAGGAAGCAGTTTGTGTTCCTTCATAATTAACATCATTTACAGTTGCAACAACCGCATAGGTTCCAACTTCTGTTGGTGCAGTGGGCAAACCATTATAGGTAACATCAACAGCCAACCCCACTGGGTCAGTAGTAACTGTTACAGACTTTGGTGTTCCGTCATGCATCTGCGACAAATCGGAAATGGTAACGGTAGCTAGGCTCTTATTAAGAACAGTAACAGTCCAATCAACAGAGGTTGATTCATCCTCAGAAACAACGGTATAAACCAACGGGGTGGTAAAGTTGTTGGTTGTAGTACCCGACAGCTGAGTAATGCTACCTACGTAAACACTTGCATTGGGGGATACCTCAAACACAGGGGTTAGCATTGATAGATCGGAACTATAATTAACCATAACCTTAACGGTATGGTTAACGGCATCGATAACCGTTGTACCAGCCTCCTCGTTAGGAATAGTAAAGTCTATCAAATCGGCATTAGAATTTCTAGCATCAACAGTAATGCTATAGTTCTTAATAAACCTGCCATTCTCAGACTGAACGGTAACCATCAAAGGTTGTGAATAATCAATGGCAGATACCTGAGGGCTGGCCTGTGCAACTCCATTAATCAACAACGTTGCACCAGAAGATATGGTGAACCGTGCTTTCAGTGAAGTAATGTCGATTCCAGAGGCCACCTTCTTGTAGAAATTATTGCCGTTGGCATCCAATGTAATTGCACTAGTCAATGTTGGATTATCTCCTATCTCAAATGAATAGGCAGTTAAATCACAATCAGAACCTAGATCGTTTGCCACATTTACTGTGTAATTCTGATTAATACCAACATTAAATCCAGTACCTTCTGCAGTATAAGTCAATGGTGATCCTGTAAAATCATTTGCTGTAACACCACTAACCTGAACAACACCTCCAACTTTAATTATGGATTGTTGTGACGTTGTGAACGTTGCAGTAAGATTGCTAAGATCGGCATTGTCCATTACAACATTAAAGGTATTGGTAGCCTCATCAAAAGTTGATGGAACTTTCTCCCCTGCAATATCAAGGCTAGTTAGCAACAAGCCTGGAATATTCCAAAACTTACCGTCCCCCATTCCATTAACATCGGCATAATAAACTACAGCCGTATTGTCATTTGAGGAGTAATCGTAAACATAATTTCCATCTCCCTCAATGAACTTATAGTAGGCTACAAGGCCAGCAGTATTTGCTGGATAATCTGTCATCATGTTAGCCACAATAGTTGGCTGATTAAGGCTGGAATTCCATACGCGAACCTCATCGATATTTCCGCTAGCAGACCGGATTAAGTCCGAAGGTCTGTTGCCAATACAAATTGGATAATTCGCGTTGGTCTTCGTAGCACCAGCAGTTCCGGAATACACACTCCAAGTTTGTGCAACTCCATCAATGTAAAGTGTATATACGTTACCCGATGTAACTGTAAGCGCTAGGTGCTGCCAAGTGTTTTTCTTAACACCATTGGGCACATACCAAGTAAACGAACCACTGCTCTTTGTAACACTTAATACAAAACTATTGGTACCATAGTATACACTTCCATAACTGGTATTATACCATAAGTAAACATTAGTTTTGTTGAAGATATGCCCATACGTTGCTGGATCACTAAGGTTAACCCAGCACTCAATAGTATAGTTATTTACAAGATCAATGGTAGGTGAGCCGCCTGCATAAACCGCAGTATTACTCCCGGCAACAAATGAGCCAACCACATTAGTCGGAGATATTGAAGGAGTTACAACAGAAGTACTCATCTTATCATTGTCAGGAGTTGCATCACCCACCAATTTAGTATAAACATCAATGCTATAGGTGGTATTCGATGCAGTGAGGTCAGCCTTAGTTGCAAAGGTGATGGCTGAAGTACCTCCTGCAGCAATTGGTCCTGCAATAGTTTGAACAACTTCTGCACCTCCATTTACAGTGTAGGCAACATCAATATTGCTTAGGGGAACATTCCCATAGTTTTTTACTGTTGCTGCAATTGTAGAAAGAGTGGTTCTGCTTGGTCGTAAGGTCGAGATAGCAGAAACGCCAGCATCGGAAGAAGAGGCAACAGAAGTAATGGTAGTGGTAACGCTGTTATTATCAGCATTCTCATCACCAGCAACATCAACCCACGCTTTCAAGGTATAAGAATCAGGAGTAGACAGGTCCGCGGTAGCTGTAAATGAATAAGCCAAGGACTGCCCTGCAGTAAGAGAAGCAATGGTCTCCATTACCGGGGTCAACGAGTTGATTTGATAATAGACATCCACATTTGTAAGATCTTGCGAACCGCCATTCTTTACTGTAATCGTCACTGTTTCAGCAGAGGTTTTAATACCACTTGCAGTGGGAGCCGTAATGGCCGTAACGCTAGGATCAATTAGAGGCTTATCAACGCACTCAATATTAGCGATCCAACCTATATCGTTCACCGAGCCATCTGAGGTAAACTTAAAGGTAAGTTCGCCTCCCGCAGCCGACGAGGTAAAGGAAGGAGGAAGTGCACTACCAGTAAATTGCCCCAATAAAGCAGAGGCAGTAGCAGTAGGACCATTGTAAATGTATAGGAAGTCATAGGTATCTTCCGTTGCAAACTCCGTAAAGGTTACCTTGGTATTTTTGCCAACAGCATCGGGCTGAATGGTAAGTGTGCTATTCGAGGAATTTGCATAGTTACTATACTTACCTCCACCATCAGTGAAAACACCAGAACAGGTTGCAGTAGGGTTAGTTGCTACGCCCATAATAATAGCATCGCCATTGTTTATAACTGTTGCGGTTTGCGTATTATTAGAGGTTACAGGGTCGTTTGGCCAATTAACAGAAGCCGTAACATCATGAATACCCTCTGCAGAAAAATCAGCGGTCTGAGCAAAAGGATAAGTAACTTCTGCAAATGGAGCAATAGGGCCTGGAATGGTCTCACTAACCAAGGCTCCACCATTAATTTGGTAGCTTACAGGTATATTTGAAACATCCGCGCCAGTATAGTTCTTAACCGTAACTGTGATGGTCTCAGCATTCGTAATCCCACTTCCAGCGATTAAAGAGGTCATCGCCATATCTGCCTGAGGCTCCGATATTTCTACATTGTCAATGGTTACAAAGTCGCCACTGTCATAGCTATCGTTGCTGAAATCATAGTTGCCTGAAGAGTTTATATATGTTGTATAGTTAGTTTTACAAACTGCTTCAAACTCAACATTAACAGATGAAAGACCAGCATATGCAGACAAATCATAGTAAACCGTCTTATAATTAACGGTATTAGTTGAACCGTAAATTTGCGTTCCTGCTGTATTTGAAAGGTAATCGCCATTTACTTTAACCCTAAAGTAAGACGTTCCTGCTGCTGAACGATACTTTTGCCTGTAGTCAAACTTTAAATATAGTTTACCCGTAATGGAAGAAGCATCGATATTACAGATACCCGCAGTAACCACATAATTTGGATTGCTTGTAAAACATGCAGCATCTGTTGATGCCACCCAATCAGTAGATGTTGTGGGGCCTTCAAGACGAATACCATACTTTTGAGCATCGTTTACGTACCTAACATTACCTTGGCCATAAACTCCTGTAAAGTAGAAATTGTCAGCCTTTTGAGACTCAAAACTCTCTGCAAAAGGAAGTGCGGTAACAGCAATAGATGGATTTACGGTAACAGCAAGTGACCGTTCACTCACAGCACCCGTGGTAAGGTCAATTGCCCTCACGCAATACCAGTTATTATTGCTCTGCTCAATATTAGCAATATCGTAGCTGTTGGTGGTTGCATCAGCCAAATGCTCATATACTTGTCCATTTAACTTCAACACCTCATACTTTGCGTTTGGAACGGCATCCCACTGCAATGTGAATGGACCAGCTCCATCGCAATGTGCAACACCCACCTTTACATTTTGAGGGGTAGGCATAACATTAAAAGCCTCTTTTGAAACGCTAAAAACAGAACCGTTAGAAATTCTGATTTTGGCATTTGCCGTGGTAACGGAGCTAGGCACGGTCCACAGATAACTCCGAGAGCTGGAGGGAATGCCCGAGGCAATAACACTATAGTTAACCCCACCATCAGTTGAATATTCCAAAGTGAAGGTTCCACTATAACCCTCACAATCCCAACGAATAACTTCATCGTTACCAGGAGTTAAATACTCAGTTCCTATCGGATAGGTAAGTTGAAGTTCAGGCATAACCACATCGTACACAATAGCAAATTCCTGCTTCCCATCTGGAATTGCATAACCATCAACATTAATGGTATATTCACCTGCAGCAGGGTGATCTAATGTAACCTGCTCCATGTTATTCAAGCCATCATAGTCACGAACTGCAGGTGCAGATGGATTTGAAGGGTCAAGAACCCAAGGTAAAGTTATATTACCATCGTGTGAAACACTCAAATCAAGATCATTAACAAGAATATACTGATCACCCGGTGTGCCAGCAACATCGGTCCATGCCAACATTACCCTTAATGCAACAGCACCTGCAGGAACAGTAATGGTTTTAGTTGCAGTAGCAGCCTGACCTACACTATCAACATAATATGTATTCCGCTCCATTACCTGGACAGCACGATATCCGTCGATTTCACCGTACCCGAACTTGTAGTCTGGACCTGGATTACCAAGATCGTGTGCCGTATTGAAGGCCAACGCTCTTAAAAAAGAGGAAATTGGACGCTGTCCTCCATGGGTGTCTTTATACCGTTGGTAGACCAAAGCCATGGTTCCAGCAACCCCAGGAGTGGCCATGGAGGTGCCGCTCATGTAACCATAGCCATCGTTAAAAAAAGTGGAGTATACATCAACCCCGTCACCGCTAATATTAGGAATAAGCCTTCCGTCATAAGAGGGACCAAAACTGCTAAATGAACTCATATTATCTGTTGCATCAACAGCGGCAACCATAAGGGAGTTCTTCATGTTCTTTGAGGTTGTATTGTAACCTCCTGAGCATACCGTTTGATTATTTCCTGCGGAAAAAACATACAGGAAGTAAGGATACCACCCAGCAATTAGGTCCTCATTATGATCGGTGCCATTGTATGCAAAGGGGTTAGGGCACGTGGTTACGTTATATCCCCACGAGTTGGAAGTAAGTTCAATACCGTCGTTGTCCAAAGAAAGTAATCGCTCATAAGGAACACTTAGCCCATTGGATTGGGTGTTGAAATTCCATGCATAGACCAGTGCATCAGGAGCCATACCACGAGCAATAGGATCGAGCAAACCTGCTCCTGCAATTGTCCCGCAGGTATGAGTTCCATGGTCAGTAGTATGCATCTCATACTCTCGGTTTGTAACCCGACCATTAAAGTCCCTATGATTTTCGACATCAGCATCCCATAGCCCAACCTTAACACCCTTACCCGTTAATCCGTAGCCTAAACCACGAATGGAAGAGTTTAAAACATTGGCCCGGTGGAGAGTTCTACCATGGTTGTTTTCTAACTCGGCAGGAGGAGCAATTGGTTCGATATTTTGAACCCAGTCGAAAGAGGCAATTTTAGCCAGATCGGCAATAGAAACTATTGCTGAGAATTGGTGAAAAACACCCTCCATTTGGACATTTCCCATTTTAATATTGGCAAGGCCACTTTTCACAGTTGCCTCATCAATATCCCTAAAAAAGGTAATAACAACTTTCACATAGCCATTATCCACCTTTGCATAGTCCGGAATATTCCCGCTGGCTAACTGTTTCTCTATTTTATACTCAGGCTTAACCTCCATCAAGGAGCGAATATTTTTTGAATCGTTCCTAGTAATGGAGTAAAACTGCGATGAAACAGAAACATAGTAGGCATGACCATGAAGGTAGTCCAGCAGGGTAATTCCCTGTGCCTTTAATTGTTTTTGCTCCTCAATGGTTGGGATTGAGTTAAACTGGAGAATAAAATGGGTTGCATTTGCAGCAGCCCGTTTAACCCCTTCAGCAGGTAGTCCTTTTCTCACTTCCTGAAAATTAGCAGGCGGAGAAATTGAACTCCCATTAATTGTGACAGTGTACAGATCCTGGCTGCGTCTCTGCGCCCATCCAGACCCCACTACCATCAACATAGTCATTAGTAGTAAAACTTTCTTCATAAATTGGTTAATTAGGTTGTTGAGATTTTCTAGCCACTATTTCTAATGTGGCTGATCAAATTTATGACATATTTTGATTCGAAATGATATTTGTCATTTCTCTTTTTCTATTTATTTTCAAAAACTAATAAAATATAAGGTTTAAGTAGACTACTTAAGAATTTACCTCATGAAAATTTTATGATGGAAGATTTCTTGGCACAAAAGAATTCCATATTCTCAGGAAATTTTGCCTAGAATATTTAAACGAATGAAACAAATATGGAAAAAGGGAACTTGGGCGTTAAACACCCTACTAGGAATAAAATACTGGGAGTAAAAAGCCCCATTCCTTACCTGAAAGCAAACCAAAAGATTAGCTGTTAATGGGCTCTACCCGAGGCAAACGCGTAGACCTTTTCCATAAACTCCTTGCCTATTGCTCCGCTCAGGCTATTTCGAAAATCGCCCTTTTCAGGGTGCCACTGAACAGCATTTAAGTATCCTTTGCCCTCGGGATTCAGCCACTCGTATGCCTCAACAATTTTATCATCGGCAAAGGCCGTTGGGCGAAAGCATGGTGCCAAAGTTTTAACCGCTTGGTGGTGGACAGATACCACCTCAAATGATTCTGCCCTTGCAATTTTGTAAAGGTTACCGGTGGCATCCAAGTTCACCTTGTGATACATCAGCTGCTCATTCTTCGATTTATGGTTCAAAGTATTACCATAGTCAGCCTCAAGGTCTACAATTAAGCTACCGCCCTGACTTACATTGAGTATTTGCTCCCCACGACAAATGGCCAGCAAAGGCAACTTCAGCGTTAAGGCTTTTTCGATGAGGGCAAATTCAAGGTCATCGCGATAGGGATCGCATTCACATCGCGACTCCTCCTCACTGCGGTTATAGTGCGAGGGATGCACATCGGGGCCACCTGTAACAACCAGCCCCAAACACTTTTCCAGCAGCTGCAACGCTTCAGGGATGCTTTTACCAAAAAAATTGAGGTAGTCAAACGTAGAATCGATGCTTCTCAACCACTGAATGTAGAGCTGATACTTCTCCTCATCGGTTGCCCTCGAAAATCCTATTGTAACCATAGCATTTATGTTTGCCACTTAATAATTTCAGCTGCAATTATAACAGTAATTACATTCCAAAGTTATTATTTACATGGTAAACAGCTCCCGTCTGAGGCAAGGCATAAACGGTTATGGTGTATGTGGAGGGGGCACCATCACCCGAAGCATTTTCACCATATACCGTAATTGTGGTTGATCCGGCATTAGGAAAGGTGAGATCGATGCTGTTGGTTGTGCTTGTACCAACCGCGCCATTATCGTTGGACCAGTGGTAGCTGGTTGCATGAGCAATAAAAGGTACCGAATAGGTGGCCGTTGCATTTTGACATATCGTAATTGGTCCGGCAATTGCTCCTGCCGCATCGGGTAAAGCGGGATTTACTGTGATGGCTAGCGTAGCATTATTCACACTACTACCGCAACCGTTAACCGCCACCACTGTCACATTTCCACTGCTTGCCGCAATGCCATAATCCACCGTGATGCTATTCCCATTTGCAGCACCAACAATGCTTGCGCCCGGCGGAACCGTCCACAAATAGTAGGTTGCATTGGCTACCGAGGTAATGCTATAAAGCGTTCCTGTTGTTCCTTGGGTAACCGAAGTTGGTCCGGTAATCGCACCGGGATCGGATGGTAACGCATTAACAGTTATAACCAATGGATCGGAAGGAGGTCCATCGCCACACAAGGCATTATTTCCAACTACGGTAATTGTGGCATTGCCAGTAAAAGCAGGGTCCCAAGCCAAGGTGCTGGTAGATCCGCTACCTGTAAAGCTACCAGCAGAAGAGGGTGAAACACTCCAAATATAGTTAGTAGCATAGGCCGAAGATGTTGACAAAACTGAATTTGGGCCACTTTGACAAGCGCTTGAACTTCCGCTAATGGCTAGCGGTTTTCGTGGCGGCTGATTCACTGTAATGTGAACATTGTCCGATAAGGGACTAACGCAGTTATGGCTATCCACAACTTTCACGTTATAGTCGCCCGCATCTGAAACATCGATGGAATAGGTTGTTTGCCCCGATGACCAAATTGCAAAATTCCCAGCAGGAATGGTTGACAACGTTGCTATTCCACCCTTACAAAAAGTAATAGGATCGGCTGTAGTGATAACGGGCTTAGCTAATTCAGGATAGTTGCTGATAACTGCACTGCTGCCATAATCGGTACCAACGCATCCATTAGCATCGGTAAGCGCAATTACGCTGTATGTTCCAACAACCGGCGACTGGAAAGTATAGGGATTTAACGAGGTTGAACCGGAATAGGTGCTTGTTCCATCGGTATAGGTGTAGTTCCAGGGAGACTTTCCTGTAAAGAACATGGTTAAATCGGCTATTGACGAGTAGCAAATACTGTTTGTGCCCGAGAAAGAACCCTTGGGCAATCCATTTATGGTTACATCCTGTGTTTGGGAATTGGAACATCCGTTGACTGGGTCGGCATAGGTGTAAGTCACCGTATGAATGCCCGCCCCAGCCGCAGCTGGATTAAGCGATGCGGTACCATCGCCATTATTCGTAATACCCGACCCACTAAATATCCCCGTTGCTCCCAACGGGCTCCCAGTAAGTGTTACTGAACTTACACTTGCACAGTAGGTAGCACCCAGCCCAGAAAAGTTAACTTCGGGCAATGTATTGGCAAAGGTGATAATGTTTGAATTCTGGGTTAAAGGAGATCCCGTTGTAATGGTTCCCGCGATTTTCGTTCCAGTGGTGCCTCCATTTCCATGGTCAACCCAAAGAGCACCCTCCCACACTCCAACTTTCAATGTGGCAAGATCGCCGATGCAGCAGCTGCTACTATTCCATCCCACCGTTGCATTAACATTGGAGGTTCCGGCGCTGCGTGTCAACGACCAGTATTCGCACTCGCTTATGTTGGTCAAAGTGGCTTCTCTCAAGGTGATGTTGTAGGTTGGATGGGCGTCGGCATCCACATACTGCGCAATGAATGCATCGGTAGCTGCCGATGGAGCGGAGATGGAGAGCGGCTGGTAGTTGCCCAAACTTCCAACAGGAAACTGAAAAGCAGTATTTCCGATCTTCTCTACTGGGCCATCAACATAGCTAACGGATGATGCTCCCGATACCGAAGCGCTACTGGCAAGCACCAACAAATTTGTGGAGGTAGTGCCTACAATTCCCTTGGTAAAGGTTACCACACCATTCACTAGAACGGGTCCATTAAGGGTAACCTGCGGCTGCGTAATTTTGCTGTTGTTTATGGTTACGTTTTGGTAGGTAAAGCCATCGGTACCTGCCCCACTATTTGTAGGCCACGTCTGCAAGTAGCTGGTTCCCTGAAATATCAAAGTGGAACTGTCGTTACACAGCAACCTACCATAAGCAGGTGCTCCCAAGATGAAATTACCCAAAAGATTGAGGGTGGAATTATCGTTAAGCTGAACTTCGACCATATTGTCGCTTAAAGCGCTGTAGGATATATTTCGGCCAGCATTTATTAGAGCGGTATTATTCACTGCCAGGGTAATTTTTGGCCCACCCGAATTGGTAAGAAGCAAATCGCGGCCTATTGCTAGCAATGCTGTATTGCTGATGCTTACTTGGTTATCAACTACGCCTCCTGCACTTGATGTGAATGAAAAATCTTGTCCAACGGAAATAATTGAATTTTGGGTTGCATCCACAGCCATGGCGGCATTACCTCCATTTCTCGAAACAAGAAGATCCTCATCCACAGTGAAGGTTCCTCCATTCCTCACGGTTATATCACCCGAATAGTCGGCGCCATTGTTGTAGTAGTTCACATTACCCTTAACCCGCAAATTGCCAGAGTTAATAATCAAACTAGTATTGTTGTTCTCCACTGGCATATCCAGCCGGGCACAAGCCTCATTATCGCTCACAGTTATTTTATAACCCTTTATGTGAACAATGTTTGCATCGGTGGGTATTTCGGTTGCAGGAGGTCCACCTTCAACCCTTGACCACGAAGAGGTTGTATTCCAATTTCCATCGGCAATTGCCCAAAACTCCTTGCTACTTACATTGTTTAGGCATAATGAAAAGCTGCCGTGAGCGGTATGGTCGTCGATGGAAATCCAGTAGGTATTACCCGGCTTCAAAGTATCAATTGACAATGTCAACGTTCCGGCAAAATTCCATCCTGCTTCACCACATGCAACCTGAACTCCTGCGCTATTCCATACGGCAATTTGCTGTCCACGCATGGAGCCCGAACTTCCTCCGGTAGTAACGTTAATGGTTGCCGTATCCAAAATGGCGGTAAACTTAAACCAAACATTGTGATCGGTACCGCCACTCCAGCACGATCCAGCCGAGCCATCGGCTGTAGCATAGGTATTGTCATACGTTGCATCGGTCGAGCAAAAGTGATCCAGATCGGTAAGTACCACCGCACCCTTCTTAAAATCGAACCCCACCTTGTTGTTAACGCAAAGGGTGAACGTTCCATGGGTTGTTTGGTCGTCAACCGAGATGTAGTAGGTATGACCCGCAAGCAGGGTATCGATACTCATCGAAAGAGTTCCGTTAAAATTCCACCCCGCCTGGTTGCAAGCAACTTGAACGCCAGCCTCGTTCCACATGGCCACCTGCTGGCCACGCATGGTGCCAAAGGTTCCACCGGTTTTTACATCAACCTGCACCTCACCCGAAATGGCCACAAACTTAAACCAAACGTTATGGTCGGTACCGCCTGTCCAACAGGTGGGAGCCACTCCATCGGGTGTGGCAAATCGATTGTCGTACAAGGCATCGCTGGAGCACCAGGTATCTATATCGTTGAGCAGCAGTGCGCCGTTTTTAAAATCGTAGCCTGTGTTGTTACTTACGCATAAGGAGAAACTACCATGGGTGGTTTCATCATCCACCGAAATGTAGTAGGTATTGCCGGCGGTAAGCGTATCGATGCTCAACGACAGGGTTCCGCTATAGTTCCACCCGGCATCGTTGCATGCCACCTGCACACCTGCTGCATTCCAAATGGCAATTTGCTGACCATGCATGGAGCCATAGGTGCCACCGGTTTTCACATCAACCTTGATATTGCCCGTGGCTGCAACAAAGCTAAACCAAACGTTGTGGTCGGTACCACCAGTCCAGCACGAGCCGGCTGAACCATCCTTGGTGGCATAGGTATTTTGGAACTGGGCATCGGACGAGCACCAGTCGTTAGTGTTGCTTAAAACCTCTGCTCCCGATCGGAAATCATACCCTGGAACATTATCGAGACACAGGCTAAAAGTGCCATGCGTAGTTTGATCGTCTACCGCGATGTAGTAAATATTTCCCGCCGTAAGCGTATCGATGCCCAGTGACAGGGTTCCACTAAAGTTCCACCCCGACTGATTGCATGCCACCAGCACTCCGGCTTCGTTCCAAATGGCAACCTGCTGACCGCGCATGGAGCCATAGGTTCCGCCTGTTTTCACATCGACCTTCGCGGCATTGGTAGATGCTGTAAACATAAACCACACATTATGGTCGGTACCGCCTGTCCAACACGGGGGCGCCGTTTCATCCGCCGTAGCGTACCTATTGGTGTAAACGGCATCGGACGAGCACCAGCCGCCAATGGAAGGAAGAACTAACGCCCCGCTCTTAAAGTCGTATCCAGCCTTATTATTTGCACATAGGCTAAAGGTTCCGTGGGTAGTTTCATCGTCCACCGAGATGTAGTAAGCGTTACCGGCAGTGAGGGTATCCGCCACAAGCGATAGCACTCCGCTATAGTTCCAGCCACCGTCGATACAGCCCAGCTGTTGCCCGTTTTCATTCCAGATGGCAATCTGCTGCCCGCGCATGGTGCCCGAAGTTCCTCCCGTAGTAACATCAACCTGGATTTCGCCCGACACGGCAACAAACTTAAACCACACGTTATGGTCGGTACCACCTGTCCAACATGAGCCTGCAGCCTGATCCTTAGTTGCGTAGGTATTGGCGTAGGCGGCATCGGTTGAGCACCAATGGTCAATATCGTTCAGTATAACAGCATCTTCCTTAAAATCGAATCCCACCTTGTTGCTTAGGCACACCGAGAATGAACCATGGTTGGTTTCATCGTCCACCGAAAAGTAGTATACGTTGCCAACGGTGAGCGTGTCGATACTTAGCGATAAGTCTCCACTGAAATTCCACCCCCCATCAATGCATGCCAGCTGCGTTCCAGCCTCATTCCAAATGGCTATCTGCTGGCCGTGCATGGTGCCAAAGGTTCCTCCGGTCTTAATATCAACCTTTATTCCTCCGGTTTCGGCAATAAACTTAAACCATACGTTATGATCGGTACCACCTGTCCAGCATGAACCCGGCGAACCATCGGGCGTGGCAAAGGTGTTGCTATACTCTGCATCGGTTGAGCACCATCCATCGGTGATATCTAAATACTTGGCGTCCGACTTAAAATCGTAGCCGGGATTATTGTCGATGCAGAGCGAAAAGGTGCCGTGCATAGTTTGGTCGTCAACGGAAATGTAGTAGGTGTGACCTATGGATAGCGTATCAGCCGCCAAGGTGGAAGTGCCGCTAAAGTTCCACCCCGCGTCGTTACAGGCAACCTGTGTTCCGGCTTCGTTCCAAATGGCCATCTGCTGGCCACGCATGGTGCCGTAGGTTCCACCGGTTTTTATATCGACCTTAATGGAGTTGGTTTCCGCCACAAACTTAAACCATACATTGTGGTCGGTGCCACCGCTCCAGCACGAGCCAGCAGAACCATCCTTTGTGGCATAGGTATTATCGTACTGGGCATCAGCAGAGCACCAGCTATCAATAATGCCTAACGTTACTGCCCCCGATTTAAAATCGTAGTTAACGGCATCGTCAATGCACAGGCTAAAGGTGCCATGGTTGGTTTGGTCGTCAACAGAGATGTAGTAGGTATGTCCAGCCGTTAGCGTATCCATGCTCAGCGATAGTGTTCCGCTAAAATTATACCCTGATTGGTTGCAGGCTACTACCTGGCCTGAGCTGTCCCATATGGCCACCTGCTGGCCGCGCATGCTACCGAATGTTCCGCCGGTTTCAATATCAACCTTTACCGCGTTTGTGGTGGCCACAAACTGAAACCACACGTTATGGTCGGTACCACCGCTCCAGCAAGAGGGGGCAGCACCATCGCCTGTGGCATAGGTATTGTTGAACTGGGCATCGGATGAGCACCATCCGTGAACGCTGCTCAATACCAATGCCCCCGATTTCATGTCGTAGCCGGGGGCGTCGTCGAGGCAGAGGCTAAAGGTGCCATGGGTGGTTTGGTCGTCAACGGAGATGTAGTAGGTATTGCCAGTCGTGAGCGTATCCATGCTCAGCGATAGCGTTCCGCTAAAATTATACCCTGACTGGTTGCAGGCAACAAGCGTATTTGCCGAATTCCAAATGGCAACCTGCTGCCCGCGCATGGTTCCATATACACCACCTGTTTCAATATCAACCTTAACCGCATTGGTGGTGGCCACAAACTTAAACCAAACGTTGTTGCCCCTATCGCCACTCCAGCAGGGCACCGATGGCCCATCGGCGGTGGCGGCTACATTTGTATAAGCTGCATTGGCTGAGCACCACTGGTGAACAGTGGCTATGCTGTCAGCATTTACCTCAACATCGTTAGCAGGTTGACTATACCCACTAAGAGCAAAGAAAAAAAGGATGATTAGAATTGTCCCTACCCTGAAATTATTCCTAAAAACCATACTTTACATTAGACAATTCAACCATAATTTGAAATTAATGTGTTACGGTAAAACAGCGATACCGTTGCGATAATGAACATCAAGGAAACCTATTAACCTTTCAAAGATATTTACTTTGTTCTATTTGTTACGAAAATAAATTGTAAACAGGCTGCGCAATTTGCTTAACCAACAGATATCGTTGATTAATGACATGTTATTACGGTCTACACCTCAATATTTTAGCCATAGTTATGGTCAAACCCGAATGGCGTGAGAGACCGCCTACAATCTGTTTCCTATTGCAGCTTCAAAAAATCACCATCGATTATCATTAGCTTCACACCATTGGTTGTGGATGAACGATGCGAGCTCAAATCATCGGAAACAACGTAGCTCATCCCCTTTTTTAACACGAATCGCTCTCCATTTTGTAACTCACTCACAAATTCTCCCTCCAAGCAGTGCACAATGTGTCCCTTCTTGCACCAATGATTGGCCACATAGCCGTTGGAATACTCAACAATCCGAACTCTTAATCCGGGAAATTGAACAGTTTGCCAATGAGCAACGCCAGCCTCTCCCTTGTGCTCAGTTTTTGGAATTCCGTTCCAATTGATGGTTTGGAACGGAATATTTGCCTCGTTCATATTCATTGGATTAGCATTAATTTTGATACTGTCCCAAAAAGTGTGTAAAGTGAGATTTTTCTAAATTTAAGGTTGCAAAACTTTAAAATTTAAGAGATGAAAAACCTACGCTTTACACAAGAGCAAGTTACGAAGATTTTGGAA